>ERZ724509.187-NODE-187-length-30254-cov-14.028378_pt1 | contig 30254 bp, 39 predicted proteins | sample MGYA00376042_ERZ724509 | MGnify/ENA primary metagenome ERZ724509 (study PRJEB28724, sample SAMN07190887) | wastewater metagenome | isolation source: effluent of sewage treatment plant in Hong Hong | place: USA: Christiansburg, Virginia | collected 2016-03-01 ...
TCTGTAATGATACAGTCTATACTCCCATTAGGAATATCCTTCATGAGATCAAGACAATCTCCAAGTAATGCTGTTCAGTTTTTTATTTTCATACTTTCTTCGCTAGATACCGCCTATTCGTGATTTCTAAGTTTACTTTTGTGAGACGCTTTCTATATGGAGAGGCAAGTTCTGAAATAGCTTCTTTGAGTTCGTAGCGATGTTCTAAAAGTTGCTCGTCAGTATATCCATAGATATTCCCTTGTGATATTTTAGTGTTTAGTTCTGTTAGTTTCATTTTGTTATAGTTAATTCCCCTGCATTAAGTGTTTTTAAGCTGGTAGCGAAGTCGTGTATAGCTTTATCTAAGTATGGCTCTAATTCTCTCTTATCGTTGTCAGATGAGTAAAGGATGTCTATTTTGTAGTGGCTATTTAGCATTTAGTAGAACAAGTAACTGTATATGGTGGTGTAAATGGGGCTTTCTTTTCATAAAAAAATCATCTAGTATCTAAAGGTTGAACAAAGGGTGTCGATTCAACTCTATTCGGTGTTTTCTTATCAAAAACAAGAGCAAGGTGATCTTTAATAATAGTCCATTGTTCTTCTGTAGGAGCTTTTGTATTTACTTCCGCAAATCATTGAAGCCAATATGTAAATTGTTCCGTTGTCATAAGTTATATTAAAAATAGGAGCTAGCAAGGTTTGGTCTTGCAGATTATCTGTCACATATAAGGTATGACTTTCATGAGGCATCTGTTCCACTTGTTTCATTATAGCTATAAATTCCACAAGAATTGCCCTATAATTCGATGCCTGTGGTTCTCCGCCCACCATAACTCCTACTCCATTATATAGAATACTATAGGGAAATCAAATCTATTTGTAAAATAAGAAAAATAGATATACTAAAGACATAAGCTATTCTGTCTCTGTAAGGGCAGGAATATAAAGCTACAATTCTTTAGAAAGCATACCACCCTGAAGAATTAGAGTATGATCAGAAATGGTTATACATCGTATGCACTCTTATACAATATTGTTTACAGACATAGTATAAGGGTACTAATAATATTTCACCACTGCGGATGCGGGGGTGATTTTTTTATTGATTTTTACATAAAACAGATATAATACTTCTGCTCTTCGAGTAATATTGAATGTAGCTAATCCTCGGAACGCACAGCTCTATGAGTGTAGCGGATCGAAAGAATAAGCGAGGTGATAATCATCCCATGAAATATGGGGATTTTTTATGTCTACTGACAAATTCAATTAATAAACAGGAGGGATGCTACACTACTAGCTATGTGTCCCGTAGGTATAAATATACAACAGAAAAAATAATACTAGAGAATCTGGATATTTACTACGGGACGTTATAATTGATTAAACTGAAAAAAAGATTTGCAAAATACAAAATATCGCTATAATGAATTTACAACAGAAAAGAAATTTTCCTAATAACTCAGGGTAGGACTTGAGTTTCCTACCCCTCAAGAAATCCCTGAGTGATAAGATCGAGAGCCTACCTAGTAAGCTCTCTTTTTTTATGCAAATAGACGACACTATAAAAGCTATACTCAGGTCTCTCTCTTGAAGATCAAAGGCGTATAAACAGTTTTGATTCTCTCGACATGAGTACAAGAAATTCTGACTTACAGAACGTACTCTTCGGACGATTATCAATCAATTAAAGGCATTTTGATATATAGAGCAGGTATGACAAGAGAAGTATACCGAGATGGGGCAACCTCGAAGACGTAATATCTTTCGAGCCACTCAAAAACTATTCGATATGGTCGCTTCATTTACTGAATCTATAAAAGATATGAATGAGAAGATAATCGGATGGTGCAAGAATCAGAATCCTGTACAAACTCTCCGTGACTTCTGAATTGAAGTATTTAAGTGAGGAAGAATAGGTAAAAAGAAATCGAGTCTGACTGTGAATAGAACTACTGGAGCTATAAAAGACTGGAAGACATGAAAGACGTATAATCTCTATAACTATCTCCGAGAATCTGTGGATTGTACGCACACTTATTTTGTTAAACACTTTATTGGATAATGAAAGAATACTTTTGAAGTCATTGACAGGTAATGAAATTTATAAAAGAATTTCGTGATAAAAACTGAGAATACTTTTTTTTACACTGATGATGCTACATATTCGCTTCAATCTTACGAAATAAGTTTTGATGAGTAATTTACTCGAATATTGACCATTGTGTCTTGCGAAAAGATAATATTTTTTATGATATAACCTGAGAAGTCGAAGATTGAAAAATTAAATACTCTACAATAGACTTACAATCAGAACTCCGTTATTTAAAACATGAAAATTTTTAATATGAAAAGAATTTATAAGATACTTATAGCCTGTGAAGAATCACAAGCAATAACAATAGAGATGAGGAAACTTTGACATGAAGCGTACTCTTGTGATATTCTTCCATGTAGTTGATGACACCCAGAATGGCATATTCAATGAGATGCAATAGAGGAAGCATATTCTACAAAATATGACATGATGATTGCCCACCCACCATGCACTTACTTATCAAACGCATGAGCAAGATTTTTGTACCCAAAAGGAATATTAAATAATGATAGACTAAAAAAATGATTGGAAGCAAAAGAGTTTTTCTTAAAATTATGGAATGCCCCTATAAATTACTTAGCTATAGAAAACCCGATACCAAGTAAGATATACTGATTGCCAGAATACACGCAGACTATACAGCCTTATGAACATTGACATCCTTTTAGTAAAAAGACTTGCCTGTGGACAAGAAATTTACCAAAAATAGTGCCTACTAATATAGTTGAATATCAAAGTACAAAAGTAGCATGAAATTGGTTTAATAAATGATGAAAAGATAGACAAAAGAATCGTTCTAAAACTTTCCCATGAATAGCAAAAGCAATAGCAGAACAGTACATTGATTATTTAGATAAAAATAACAATTATTTATTGCAATAAATACATTTATCCATATAATACTCCTATCGTCTGGAAGCGATACAAGAAGTTATTATCTCGCTTATCTGTCTTCCAGCAGGTAGGCAAAATATTAACTTTTTTATTTATGGATCAACTAGAAAAAATAGCTTCTTGGATTATGAAGAGAAAAATAGTAGAAGATTATTTACCTTATCAAGTAATAAATAATTGAAAATCAGTTGAAGTAAAAAGCATTTATCCTACAGATTCAGAGGCGATGAAGGCATTAAATACACTGATCGGATACTGTGTATGAAAATGAATGAAACCCTGAGATTACGAAGATTCAAAAGACTTGTGTATCAATATGATTCCTTGAGTGGAATTACTCCGAGCCAAAGCATTTAATTCTAATTTATAATGAATCCAAAATACTTATTACTTATCTTATTTATTTCTCCCTGAATTTTAATTATTACTTTATTTCTATTTTTAAAATGCACACTATAGTAAATGCAAAAGAAGCATATCTCGCTCTCGACACTCTTGTAAATTATTGTCATCAAAAATGAATGGAGGTAAATGTAACAACTGGTAATATTTTAGAGAATTACTATGACATAGGCTTTATAGATCGAATGAAGCCATATATAATGGTAATTTGAAAAGAGATGAAATGAGAAACTGTAGATAAAAATGATTTCTATACAACTCTAAAATTTACAGCAGATTGACAGCCCTGACATTGGAAATGTTGCATTTGCTGAAATAGACAAGATTTTTCCACAATATGTCATTGATGTTGAAGAAAAAGTATAACTTTAGCAAGTGGTACAAACGATTATTCTTTAATTAAATAAAATATGACTCCAGAACAAATATAGAACTATGAAGACAATACATAGTAATAGAGAAAGAAAAAGACTAAGATGTGATAGAGAAACGAATCAGAAATACAACTCCGCCATTATTTGTAATGTAAATGTTAATACCAAAACTCACCAAACTCGATAACTCTATCATCCCTCGAATGTATCAGGATTGATTTAGACTTATAACAGTCTATAATGATATCATGTACTGGGAGAAGGAAGAGAGGGGTACTCGCAAATCCCGAGTAATTACTGTATGAGACGGTTTTGATTCTTTCTATCGACTTTACCCTCTAAAAAAGAGTAAAAGAGAAGCAATGACTATGTGGTCAAGACTAAAAGAAAACGAACAGACTCTCGCTCTCGACTGACTCAGGAAATACATAGTCTACTGGCAAAAGAAATGAATCGAGAAACAGTTTCTCCCTCATCCTTCGACTTGGCTACATGGTAAACGGTGGGAAGACGATCTCTCTGACTCTGTCACACCTATAAACACCCTACAAGTAGAACGAGCAAAGAAAGAAATAGACGAAGATAAGAAGATCGAAGAAGACAGACTCTGGAATGAACAAGCACTTGCACGACTCAAGGCAAGCTGAAAATGGGAAGAATACTACAATAAAGCACTTGAAGAGACTCCAGAGTGACAAAGATGATACGAAAGAATAATAATCGCTCGTATTATCAGTAGACTTAGAACTAACCTATAAATTTATGAAAGAAGAAATGATAGAACTATACGATTATTTCAATAAAGAAACTGACGTATGGAAAAGAACCATAGTATTTCCCTAGATGATAAATGGAACAGCACAGCTAACGAAGATCATAAATAACTATGGCAAGACAAATAATAGACGAAGACATCATTTCAGCATTCTGGAATAAAATGAAAAGAAACGCATGATTTTCTGACAAAGAAATACATGGAACTGATTTTAAAGATAGCTGGATAACTAAGTAATATGTTCTGATACACACTAATAAAATCCATATGCAATATAATTTATTCTGTATCGATACATATGCTAATATTACTTGGCTAAAGCTTACAGGCTACAGTCCAGATCAAAGCAAATACCCATGATATCTCTACATAGATAGTTACCTAGAGCCTGAATATGCTTGAATCGCTGAAATGTCATTAAGAGGAAACGTAGAATGATTAAAGATTACACAAGAGAAACTCACAGCAAAACAAATGGATTACGCTTACACTCTAAGAAACATACAATACAAACTTGAAAGATTTACTAGAAGGACTCTTGATTTAATCCAAAATAAGATATAATATGAACACAGATAAAATCCTCATTGCATGAGAAATAACGCATACTTTAGAACTTTCTTGAAATATTTTTGTATGAAAATATCTGGAAAAAGAAAGCGCAACTTCTTTCGATAATGAAAAGCGTTTTTATTCAGTTTATAAACAAGATAGATCATTTATATCAATATGTTATATTGCACATTGACCATATAAAACCATATAGTAAATGATGATTAACAGAAGAACAAAATCTAGTAACATCTTGTGCAGATTGTAATTTATGAAAATCTAACCTATATACAGAATAATGCGTGTAGACAAGCAAAAAAACATAAAAGCTCTAAAGAACGAGCTCATGAAAAACCCACTTCAAACAGAAGAAGAACTTGCTAAAAAGATAGGAATAGCAAGAGGAAGTGTAAATAGACTAAAGGATGAAATGAGCGAAATTGTTACAAATGCGAAAAATAGCGATATCATCGAAATAACAGATGAAGACAAGCTTATTATCCAGATGTCACAAGCTATTTCTCGATACTCTCTTTGAGCTATAGTAAACAAGCTTGATGATGACCCTAGTTATGTATTGGAACTAAGAGAAGCTAAGACAGCAAGCGAAATAGCTAAAGAATCAACAGCAAGATATTCGCTATTTAGATGAAATGCTACTGATGAACAAGGAGGATTGAAAGAAACAGTAACTATAGAAATTTAATGTCAGAAAAAACAATAAACCTTTCACAACTAAGAGACTGGCAAAAGACTTACATAAAGAATAAAAAGAGATTTAATGTTCTTGTCGTACATCGAAGAGCATGAAAGACAGTATGAGCAATCCTTGATGAGTTAATAGTAGCAGTAAAAGAAAGATGAGACTATTGATACATTGCGCCAACTTATCGACAAGCTAAGAAGATTGCATGGCGAATGATACAAAGGTTTGGTGACCAAATAGGAGACTTTAAATATAACGCTTCTGAGCTGATAGTCACTTACTCGAATGGTTCTACCATTTCTCTCTTTGGTGCTGAGAATCCTGACAGTTTACGATGACTTGACTTGAAGTGAGTTATTTTTGACGAATACGCTCAACAGCCAAGCAACATATACTCGGAGATTGTCTTTCCAATGATAAACGCCAATGGATGATGGGTTACATGGATATGAACTCCGAAGGGAAAGAACGCATTCTATCAGCTCTACCAAAGAGCTTTAAAAGATGATAGATTCTACACGATGCTTCTGAGGCATACAAATACGAACTTACTTACGCCAGAGCAAATAGAAGACGCTCGCAAAGAAATGACTGAAGAAGAATTTGAACAAGAGTATAATTGTAGTTGGGAAGCTTACATGAGATGAAGTGTCTATGGAAAAGAACTATCGAAAGCTTTTGCAGAGTGAAGAGTAAAGAAAGGAATCTATGATAGCGAACTCGAAGTCACTACATTTTGGGATCTTGGTATCTCAGATGCAATGTCTATTCTATTCGTACAAGTATGCTGACAAGAGATACGAATTATAGATCAATATGCAAATACTTGATACTGACTTCCTCACTATGCAGAAGTTGTGAAAGATAAAGGCTATAAGTATAAGAATCATTATTTTCCTCACGATGTCAGACAAAGAGAACTCTCTACAGGACTTACGAGACTTGAAACAGCAATCAAACTTCTAGGAGAGATATGTAAAGTCGTACCTATGAACTCTATTGAGTCTGGAATAGATGCAGGTCGTCTAATTTTTGATAAGGTATGGATAGAAGAAGCTCTTGAAGACTTCATAAACAATCTTTCCCTTTATCAGTACGAATGGGATGACAAACTCTGACAATTCAAGAAGAGTCCAATACATGACTTTACAAGCCACGATGCTGATACATTTCGTTACATGGCGACTATATACCAGATGCTTACGAAAGTCTCATCACAAGAAATCTGATCAATAGAATATGAACACGAAATGGATAGACTTATATTCGAGAAAGACGAGATACAAATAGATTTTGATGACGAAGATAATCCTTACTAAAAATAAATTTGCAAATGAGAATCATTCTCATATACTAACAATATAACTCTTGAATAATGAAAATAAAAGAATTTCTCAAGCAGGTATGAATGACAGAAGAAGATGTATTGTTTCAAGTTTCTTACGATAGAAACAGATCAATAGATTTTTGTAGAGAACTCAGAACACAACTCCAAGACGATAGAAACCTTCTTATGAATATCAAAAAAGATAAGGAGGCTTTGTGAGATTCTACACTTTTCAATGTTCATACTGCCTTGCTTGCTCGTGCATTTAATGCAAAACCCTCTATTCAATTCAAGCAAACAAAAGAATGAGTAGAAAGGGAAATCACTATGCTAAATTCTGCGCTTGATGAAGACTTGAATGCTTCTGATATCAAGACACTTAAATATTATAAAGATTGGAATAAGTTCTGGGCATGATTCTCAGCGGTTGCAAGAACAGGATGGGATGGAATCTATAAAAGGAATAAGTTTGAAGTGATTAACCCACTTAATGTAGTCTTCGATCCTATGGGGGATTATTTCTCTGGGAATTACTCGTTTGTATGAGTCGATAGAATAGTAAACAAACAAGCACTAAAAGACTACGAAAACTCTAAGGAAATGACTCCATGAGAGACAATGGAAGACTGAGCCATGCGATACAAGAGAGAAGCACAGCAAGAGAAAGATATGAATCCTGATAGAAATATGGATGAGTATGAAACATATCTTCATTTCGGATACTTCAATGATATTCCATGATTTGTAGAAGTAGCAAACAATTGAACTCTTGTTATTAAAGCAGGATTAATTCCTGCATGAGACTATCTACAAGAAAAGAATAAAGAAGTTCGTAAGTTTCCTATAGTATTCTACTTCTGGAAACCATTACCAGATATTCCTTGTGGAGATCGTCCTGCTAACTATGTTCGAGATGTTCAAGTAATGAAATCAAAAGTAGCTAATCTTCGAATGAAGAAGGCACAAGCTGAGCTCTATCCTATGAGAGTCTATAACAAAGACTTTATCAATGGAAATGACCTAAACTTCGGACTTAACAAAACAATAGGATTCTCTTCTGGAATTGAATGAGCAAACGTAAATCCAAGTAATCTCGTAGCAAATATAAGCCCTGAAACTCGCCTCGACGCAACTCGTGAGATCATGCAAGATGCAGATAAACAAGTCGAGAGATCAACTTCTATAGGAGAGATTATACAAGGTACAAACACGCAATGAAGAGAAACACTTGGTACAAATCAGCTTATCCAAAACAACACTGATATAAACCTCGCTCTCAATGAGGAAATTGATCTAATAGGAGAAGAACAATTTGTGATGCAATGGTTCTATGGATACTACGAGAACTTCACGGATGCAGATAAAAAGCTCGTATTTGCAGGAATTGGAACAACTCAGCAACCTCTACAGATAACTCGTAAAGAGTTTATCATAAATGGAAATCTTTCTATAAAGCTTACTTCTACAGCAGAGACAGAAAGACAAAAACAAAGAAAGAAGGTAAACTTCTCTCAATTCTATGCTTTCCTTCAATGACTTCCATGAGTGCCTTCAATTTCACTTGTCACAGCTCTTAGAGAGTTCTGAGAAAACAGTGAAATAGAGCCAAGAATACTTGAAAAGATCATAGGGAAGACCCCTCAAGAGTCTCTTCAGTTAAATGAAAACGAAGTTCTAAAAAGATGAGAATGGGTAGATATAAATCCTACAGACGACAACTATACACATATGATAACTTGCGATAGAACAACTCCAGAGTGAGAAGGTCATTGGCAAGCACATATGATACAATACACACAACAGACTCAGCAAGTACCAGAAGCCCCGCAAGGATGACAGATGGTAAACCAAGCAATGGCTCAAATAGGGAACGAGCAAACTTCATTATCTACTAACCCACAATAACATGATTGATATAGTCCTAGAAAAAGCATTTAAAGACCTGAACGAAGTAGAGAAGGCATTTTGTGTAAAAGAACTTACTATCTATAGTCTTTCAGACCATTTTGCAAGTCTTCAAAAAGAACTTAAAGAGGAAGCAGGAAAACTCACAGAAGAAATTAAAAAGGCTCACAAAGAAGATCGCTCACGAGAACTTATTTTCTCCCAGTCTGACAAAGAGCTTTATACAGTCGAGTATATGAGAGAAATTGCATCACGACTTGATGATTCTCATGGTGGAAAGATATTCGCTCTCAGGCTTAACCAAGGAGCAGATAATAAAGAAATTGCTTGCGTTAATACAATTGAACCTTTCTTCGATCAGTATTGCTTTACAGAACTCGATAAAAAGAAATTCGATAGATCCAAGAAAATTTCAGTCCTTACTTGGCTCAACAGTACAATCCAGAGTCATTCTAAAGAGGTGGCTATTCCAGAAGAGAAAGGAGCATACTAGATGATTAATATGAGGGGCTCGCCTCTCTATTAGCTATCTAGCTAAGCATTTAATTGCATAACCCTTACTTTCTATGTCTAATGACACAGAAGAGCTCGTCGATAACGGCTCAGACAGCGATGTCGAAACTATCGAAACAGGAATTGACGAAACTCCTGATGACCCCTCAGACGACGAACAAACCAAAAAGAATAAATCTAATTGGAAAAAAGTCTCTGAAAAAGCTAAGCTCGCTGATAAGCTCGAAAGAGAACTTGAAGAAGCAAAGCAAGCACTCAAGGAATGGGAGGAACTTAATCCAGACATAGCAAGTACGAAAGCTGAAAGCAAACGTCTTGATGGAATGGAAACAAGACTATTCTTCGCTGAAAATCCTGATGCTAAAGAGCATAAAGAACGTATTGAAGAGGTAATTGCCAAAAGCAAATGAACTCTCTCTCGTGAGGATGCTTGGGAACTCATAAAGCCTAGTATTCCTAAAGAATCAGAATCTAAGACTAATTTTTCTACCAAATCCCCTCCAGTAAATTCTAAAAAGAATATTATGGACTTGGATGCAGAAGAGGCGCTTAAGCTTCCAAAAGACCAGTATAATAAATGGGCTGCGAAGAAATACTGATTCTAATACTAGCATTCGTCAAAAAACTTTATAATTAAACTTTTTGACAAATGGCTAACACATTTACGTCGGTAGTCCGACAACATTGGGAACGTGGTATTCAGGCAGTGCTTGAAAAATCACTTGTCGCAATGGATCTTGCAACTATGAAGATTATTCCTGACGGAACAACTCTTAATATTCCTCGTCTCGCGTTTCAGTCTACTCAGACATATACTAAGTATACAGATCTTACCTTTGCAGATCTTACAACAGCAAGTGATACTCTCACACTCAATACAAACGCTGTCGTAACATTCTCTATGGATGATCTCGATGAGGATGACAACTACATTAATATTACTCCTCAGGCAATCCGCCAAGGTGGAATTAAGCTCAAGGAGCGTCTTGATGGTGACTTCCTCGCTGAAGTTCTCAACGCAAACCTTGTCTACGATAATGGTGGTCTCCGTGCTAATACTGGTACAATCACTCCTATTGCTCTTGCAACTGGTGGTTCACAGAATGTATCTGCAGTATTTGGAAACTCTCAGGCTTCACTTATCAACGCAGGTGTTGACATGAACAAACTCGCTCTCGTAGTTGATGCGTTTACAATGAATACTATCAACACCCTCGGTCTTGAAGTAGGATTTGATGTCGCTGATGAAGCATTCCAGAATAAGCTCGCTCGTGGATACCGCGGACGATTCCTTGGAATGGATGTATACGTTGCAGGTTGCCTTACAGCTAGTCGTGTATTCGATATGGCTACTAACCCAACAGCAGGTGATACAGTAGTAATCAATGGGCAGACATTTACTTTTGTTGCTGCCATTGGTACAACAGCGGGTAATGTTCTTATTGGTGCTTCGGCAGACGCAACTCGTGTAAATCTTGCAGCTCTTCTTAATGCTCCTGGTACAACTACAGCTAACGGAGTGGCAGTAACTGACCCTTCTCGCTTTGAAGGTCTTACAGCTACAGATTCTCCGGGTGGTGATACACTCACTGTCGTATCTAAGCGTGGAACTCTTATTGCATCGTCTACAATGACAAATGCGGCTAATGATTGGGCAGCTGAAACTCTCAACTGTGCAATTATGGAAAAAGGTGCAGTTTGGATGGCTCTTCGTGACAACCTCAAGGTTCGTGACGCTCGTGAGCCTAAGAAACTCGTTACTAACTACACAGTTCTTACTCGTTACGGTCTTGTGACTCCTAACTCTGGTAAAGAACGAATGGTTCGTATCGCGATTCAGTCGGCAGCGGCAGAGGTATAAGCTCTATAGATCCTCTCTTCGGAGGGGGTTTATGAGTTTATTCTTAATTTTACATATGGCTCGACCTAAAAAAGTGGCGGAAGAAATAAAAGAAACTATTGAAAATGAGAAAGAATCTCATAATATAGTGGTATATGATACTGTCACAAGAAGTGTGGTTCTTATAGAATCAAAAGAAGTTTCTCCTCGTTATAAACCTATCTAAAAATGGCTAACCTTACAGTAAACGACATTCTCACGGATGCTTATGAAGAAGCTTATGCAACACCTGAATACAAGGCAAGTAATACACTTTGACTCAAGCATCTTCATAATATAACCCAGAGATTTTGGAATCGTGTAGTAAATCGAAGAAAAGCTCGCTGTAACTGGGATATTTGGCAAGCAGATACAGTTGCTTTACAAGATGAGTATACAAAACCTAGTGTAACAAGCACAACAGTATGAGCTCAGCACATAGAACAAATTGCTGTAGCTTATTCTAGTGCTACTTATACAGAAACAGGAAATCTTCAGTACACTCCTTGTAGAAAAGCAACAGATGTAGAGCAATCAGATTGGAATTATTATCTAGAACATCAATCAAATCTTGATCCTATATATTTTGAACGTGATTGAAGCGTATTTATCGCTCCAGATCCTCGAACAAGTGAGGTAGGAACATGAAGACTACAAATAAAGTGAATCCGCAGTATAGAAAGTGGAGATTGGACTACAGCAACAACAGAAGTAGATATGAAACTCCCTATTTTTGCACATGAAGTCCTTAAGCTCGGTCTTGTTTGGAGAATACACGCCTATCTTAGGAGAGATAGAAATATAATTATAGATGCCAAGAACGAATACGAGAAGGAAGAAGCAAATGCACTCAATAATATGTTTGTGGAAGAGCCTTTCCTAAATTTATATCCTGACTCTATTTGATGATAATGCTAGGACAAATCACACTAAACTCATTTCAAGGATGACTTTCTTACGATAAAAGATCATGACAAAAGTGATCATTTTGGAATAGTAAGAATATCCAATATAGAAAAGACTCTGGATATATAGAGCTTTCTGCATGAACTAATGTGAATTTTACACTGGATGCAGTCTCATTAGGGATTTCACAGCCTGCTGCAGTAACATATTGGGGAAACTCATCAAGTATAGTTAATGATCTTGTTGTGATATCTGGAAATGGAAAAATCATAACTCCAACAGGAGGAGTTACATTTACAATGACTACAGATGCTGGATGTGTGAATATTGCAGAAGCAAACAACAAAAAGTATGTGCTTAGTCCTAGCTATCTTCATGAATTTGTTTCTACAACATCAGTAACACCTTTAGTGGCATTCTGAACAATAGAGACTTGTCGTCCTGTTTTGAATTTCTACTGAGACCTAATCATAGGAGACGGTTACCAAGTATGCCGTTATAATAAAGATGGAACACTTGTTAGTTATTCCTCTAGCATAGAGTGACCAGTTATTGGAGGACTCGGAGGAAAAGTTATATCTATCACTCAAATATGACCAAATGTGTATGTTTGGACTACTGATTATGTGAATACTTATCTTTATATATGGGACTGACTCTCTAACCGCCCTTCCCAAAAAATAGAATATAAAGATGTTTCTGTAAGAAATGTGGCAGTTCTTTGAAACCAACACTATTGGTGGGGAATGAAATGAAAGTTATGAAGCTCCCCACAATCAATACGTTATGTGTATATATGAGATTCATACCAACCTACCCTTATAGCAAAGAGTGACTATCCAACAGCTCCTTTCTATTCAAATATAGACACAGATGCTAACAGATTGCTTCTTAATGAAAACAACTATTGAGTGGTATGACCAATAGAGACTATTAATGATATGGTTATTTTACCATGAGTAAGATCGCTGTATACATTAGGTCAGTATTTTCCATGAAATCCATACTCTTTAAATAGAGAGTTCTCATTTTCAACTCCAGACGACTCTAATGATGCTTCGCCATATTTTATACATACTACAGCATCTACAGGGGGATCGAGAGATGTATCATCGTTAATCACATTCCTTTATAGGTCAGCTTCAAATGTATATAATGTTGGAATTATAAACTTATGAAACTCACAGAGCTCTGTTCCTCTTATATATTCAAGTTCATGATTTATTGAAACACTAGAATTTGATGCAAGAGATATGCTGACGTGAGAAAACAATAAAAAGCTCGTTGTTCCATTCTATCTTCCTCATAGCTCTACATCTATAGTATGTTACATAAAAACAAACTGATGATCATATAGCGCAGTCAAGACAATAAATACAACAAATTACTGAACAGGGTTTGGTGTTGCGGAAATTTCAGTAAGTGAAACTTGGAGAAATATTGAAATGAAATTTGAGCTTATCACATCAAATACATCTTATACTCCTAGACTTTACAAGGGTGCTACTCTTAATTTTGAATGAGCATGAAAAATGTAGAAATCATAAATGAGCCTGTAAATTTACAATATACAGAGTCTTCTTATGCTAAACTTGGACAATTAGCACCAATGGAGGATCTCCAAATTAGAACAGGATTAAATCCTAATATATCTAATAAGAGGTTCTATTCCATGGTTGTATCCTCTACATCGTGATCTACTGGAGACTGAACAGCAAGAAAGATAAAACTCGTATGAAATAACTGAGAAATTGCAAAATCATACTCTACTGAGATAATAACAGGACTATGAAGCACTACATTTACGCTAAGTAAGCGCTCGACAATGGATACTCCTACAAATAGTAGTTTTACACTCCCCGCGCTTGGTATAATGCAAATAGATTGCTCGTTTACTAATACAACACAAACAATAACAGTAACGACAACATGAGGCACACTTTCTTACTTACTCTGATCTAGTCTTGCACTTACTAGAACAAATCCTAGCATTATAATCACTAATACATCGACGAGTAGAATGACCATTGATTTAAACTTTTCCACATCAGCATCTGATCGTCCGAATTTCGGAATATTTTTACAATCACTTTAACTTGATTATGAGAATCATTCTCATATAATAAAATTACCTAACTTTTTACTTATGTCTAAATCCAACACAACCGAGAATGATATGCTTAAGGCTATCTTGCAAGGTACAGACCCCTCATGGAGAGCAGGAGCAAATCTCTATCTTGCACTCTATACAGCAGATCCTGGAGAAGCAGGTACAGCAACAACAAATGAAACAGCATACACAAACTATGCTCGCCAGACTATAGTAAAGGCAACTGATTGGACTGATGGGGGCTCTTCATTTACGAATGCAGCACTCATTCAATTCCCACAATGCGGAGTAACAGGAGCAACACTTACTTATGTCGCTCTTGTGACAACTTCTTCGGGAGCAGGACAGATTCTATACTCTGGAGCTCTCAATTCTTCCCTTGCAGTAGCTAACCTCATTCAGCCTCAATTCGCTATCGGAGCACTTACAATTAACGAAGACTAATTATGGATACTCTAAAAAAAGAGAATACAACAGATTTTGAAAAAGACCTTCTTGCAATGGAAGAAAAGTACGGAATCAAATTCAATAAGATAATCTTTACTGGATGAATTATTCAATACACCTGTACTTATGATAACTTTAAACAAACAATCATAGTCAATCAAGATAAACTCGCACAATGAGAACTTGAAGTCGTCTCAGATAATGGTATAAATACTAAACAATACAGAATCTAATGTACACTTGTTCACAATGTCATAAATGAGTAATCGTACTCAACTGAGAAATAATAAAGGCTTGCTCTTGCAATGCCTCTATTATTGCAAATGCCTCCGCTTCTATGAAAGGAATTGGCTGAGTTAAAAACTAACTATGGAAATACTTATTTACAGACATGATGAAGAAGAAAGTACAGCAAATATATTTTCTGACGTAAGGCTTGCCATAGATTATATGAAAGAGCGAGCAACCAACGAATGAAAGGAATGGTCTGACTACATAATTAAACCAAATGACTCTCAATAGTGTACAACAACTCGTAAATGCAGAACTTGAATGAAGAGTTCGCAGGTATCAATGGAGAAAGCTACCTACTCAAGTAACTACAGCGGGTATATGGTTCGATATTGCTTTATCACCTTGAAATCCTGTCCCTAAATATTGGTTTGATGCAACCCCCCTTGTAGCAAAATCAATAGCACAATCCACAGACGGATGACTTTGGCATTGACCAAATACAAGCCCTCAAAATCAGTACCTTAGGATGACAACAGCAATGAGTAATTCAGCTACAGGGCTTCCCCTTCCACTCATACTTTGTGACTATCTCCTATACTACCCATCGGTCGATGACTCAATATCTGATACACAACTTTTAGACAATACTGTCACTCTTCCTCGATATACTGACGGAAAGTGAGTACAGGTAATAGCAGTAACAGTCGCAGGACGTACAGGAGGACAATCTTTCTATTTTACCTATACGAATAGCGAATGAGTAAGTGGGAGAACAAGTCAGACAGTTCAACAAAATGCAGTATCGGCTATCGGAACAATAGCAACATCTTCACTCTCTACTAACTGACAGTCTTGAAATCCATTTATAGGACTACAATCAGGTGACACAGGTGTACGAAGTATTGAATCAGTAACTATGCTTGGAGTAGATGTATGACTCTTTTCTCTCATCTTAGTAAAGCCTCTCGCTCGAACGATGATACGAGAACAAACTGCACCAGTCGAGAAAGACTACCTCATAGAAACAAGTGATATACCAGAAATAAAAGATGATGCTTACTTGAATTGGCTCACTTGTCCGAATGGATCGCTCAACTGAGTAACTTTATTCGGTGATATGCAAATTATATACTCTTAACTTCCCTATTATGCCTTGATTTTCTTCCCAAGACTCCATCATAAACGCTCTCTCTAACTGACAATCGTTTCGCTACGACTTCAACAAGAGCATGAATCCAACTACTGCTGCAATCGCAGGAGAGTTTCATATGACCGCTCGATGAAATGGAAATCCTTGACCAGATGCACTATTTAATACAGGAACAAACCTTCTTTTTCAGGGAGTAACGGATACTACTACGAATGCGGCTTCTATTCAACACGGAGGAGACGTACAGCCTACATACTACAAGTCGCTTGCAAATATGTCAGCATTTACCGCAGCAGCTACGACAGCACCTTGTGTAGCAGTCCTTCTCGACGTGATAGGATTCTACTACGTCACTTCTGTCACAACGACAACAGCTCAAGCAACTACTAATACCCTTGGATACGGAGATACATTTACAGCAGACGATACGACTGATATTATCACTTGGACTTCTACCACAAATAAGCCTTCTAACATCCTTACAGGAACTCGTGTTCAACTCACTACTACAACAACACTTCCTGCAGGTCTCTCGCTTGCTACGAATTACTACGTTATTAAACTTTCGGATTCTACTTGCAAGCTCGCTACTTCTTATGCAAACGCAATAGCATGAACAGCAATCAACATCACAAGTACAGGAACAGGAACACACACAATGAGCCGTCTTCTTCCTCGTTATACGAATGGTGCAGGAGTACAGGCTATTATATTCAACCCTGCTGCAACAGCCCTTGGTGCTGCAACTCCAAATATGTCTCTCGGATATACAAACTCCGCTCAAGTCGCTTCTCGTGCTACTCCTACAACTCTTCCAATCGGTAAGACTGCCGCTTCTAACAATCTTATTATCTATACAGGTACATGATCAGGAAAGTATAACTACCAAATGCCTCTTCAATCTGGTGATGCAGGTATTGCTGAAATCAACACTATCCAAAATTCTACTTCGTATGTATCAGGAACATATTGTGTAGCTCTTGTAAAAGAAATCGCTCGTCTTCCTATCACAACGCTCGGAGTTGCAGCAGAACGTGATTTAGTAAATCAACTTCCATCTCTTCCTCGTATCTATGACGGAGCAGCACTCTATCTTGCTATTGGCTCTTCTACTACAACCCCAGCCAACGCAAATTTCTCAGGACACATAACCACCGTTTGGAACTAAATGGCACTACTCTGAAACTACAATCAATTCACAAAGAATCCAATACTTAATACCTGATGAGATAGTCTCTCAGGTATTGTCGGTCTACGATACAATTGGAATCAGGCGTGAGACTCACGCCTGAGATTTTACTGAGATAATGATGTAGCATGAGTAACAGATAGATGCGGACTTCCCGCAAACTATTCAGCTCCATACGCTTGGATACTCCCACCAAAATCATGAGGGCTTTGAAGCAATGTATGAATACAGGGTTCATGAGCTTTCATAGGGTCATGAGCTCTCGGGATAAATATAGAGTCTACGATGTCAGGCAGTGGAGACATAAGCAATGCAAATCTCGGGCTTATCCTATCAGCAGTCGCTACACTTTCTGGAATAGGGGGGCTTTCTGCTGATATAGTAGGTGCGCTGAACGCTTCTGCAACCCTTGCAGGACAATGAGATATGTCAGGTTCACTTGGAGCTTTAGCAGGTGCAGTCGCTACACTATCGGGAAGTGGATCAATGAATAACGATATTACCGCTCTTGCCTTTCTTTCTGCGGATATTTACGTCAACCAATCACAAGCAAGTGTCCAACAAATTGTAGACTGAGTATGGAATGCTATTGCAAGTCAATACAATACAAGTGGCACAATGTGAGAAGCAGCACAAACAGGATGAGGTGGAGGTGGCGGATGAGCGACAGCAGCTCAAATATGGTCTTACTCTTCTCGTACTCTTACAGAAAGTGCAGGACTCTCTACAGAAGAACACAACAAGCTATTCTCTCTTGAAAACTCTACAGGCTGAGGAGGTGGCTTCTCTTCGCAAGCTATCCAATCAAGTCTACAAAATGTAAAGAAAGAAATTATAGAAAAGATAGACGAAATAAAGCCTACTGATCTCTCAAATATTGAAGAAAAACTTAGTGAGATTGATTCTCATAATTCACTTGCGAAGGATGAAATTATCAATACAATAAAAGAAACAGAAACAGAGGTATGCTCTGATATAGTAAGAAGTAAAAAGGAACTGAAAGAAGATAATGTAAAAACACGAGAACTTGTAAGGCAAAAGACGAAAAAACTGGATGAAAACGTATCAAAACTCGCCGATAGGCAAGACTTAACAGATAAAACCATAGAAGATGAAGCAAATGAAATAGAAGCAAGCCTAGAGAAGTTTTACCAAGAAGAATGAAATGCAATCGAAAAAGAGCTAGAAGACCAATATAAAAAAGAAGCTGACCAAATTGAATCTGAAATTAACTCATAAATTATGGCACAAGCACAATATGATAAATTCGTAGCACTCCGAAAGAGCGGAATAGATCAGCAAACAGCAAGAAAACAGGCTTATGGGGATATTCCAGTTGCTCCACCACCAGTTACTACAGTAGCTCCAACGCCTACAGCTCCAACGCCTCCATTAACTCCTACACAGACTATTCAATGAGTAAATGGTGAGACTTTCCAAGTAGCTCCTACAAATGCACAATGACTTTCTACGCCTACACAGACTCCTGCACCTGTACAAGCTCAAGTAACTCCACCAGAAACTACAGTTGCGAGCGTAGTTACTCCAACGCCTACACCAGAAATCGCGCCTACTCCTCTCGATAAAACAGCAGAGATAAAAGCCAAAAACGAAGCTCAAATGGCTCTTAATAAGCAGAAGTCTGAACTTGCTATACAAGATAGAAAGCAAGCAGAAGCAGACGCGAAACTCGCAAGCACTCCTACAGATGAAAAGGGGGTGTTAAATGCGTTTATGACATGAGCAAGTGTTCCAAAACAAAACACACAGGCTTTTCGTAATGCTGAGTTCAAGTACAACAACTTCAAGAAGTTTTCTACGATGACTCCTACACAGCTTCTCGATAATATGAAGATGTGAGAAATAGGAACAGAAACAGCCACTCTTCTTGCGCAGAATCCAAACTACATAAAAGCTAAAGAAGAATTTGATAAATTTCAAAAGAGCCAGTCAATCAATAACATGATGAAATCAGTAGTGTGAGGCGCTACAGGCAAAACTGAGGAAGTAGACTACTATTGAAAAGCACAAAGTGACGTGGCAAAGAAACTCTGAGTAAATGAAACAAATGCAGAGGCTTTTGCTCGTATTGTCTGAGGAAATGAACTTGTACAGACTCTTACAAAAACAGTAAGTGATACAGCAAAACAACTCAACACATTAAATACTGAAAGAAATGCAGTATATGCTGATCTAAAAAAGCAGTACCCTGATATGTCAGCAAGCGCGATCATGACTCTCATGTGAACTCGTACAAAAGAGACAACAGATCAAATCAACGCCCTAAATTCAACTCTCACACTTACTCAAGCAGATCTAAAAGACGCTATGACTATGGCACAAGCTGAATATGGCGCTACTCAAGCAGATATAGCCCTTCAAGCAGATATAGCAAAAGAACAGCGCACAATAGATAATGCACTCGCTCTTAACCAAGCAGAATTCGACCAAAAGATCGCACAGCAGGCACAAGCTATGAATGATCCTGTACAGGCTATCTCTACAATGGTCGATGAATACAAAAAACTTGGAATCATACCACCAAAGACAGCACAAACCCTTTTAGAAGAATACGCAAAAAGTGGAAAACCTCTCTGAAAATTTCTTTCTACACTTCAATCAGATATACAGAATACAGAAGAATACAAGGCATATAAGGCAAAACAAAGTGGTACAGAATGGCAATCTACGAGCATTACACGATATAATCCTTCTACTTGAGCAAATGAATCAACTCCTATATTCTACCGAAAGAAAACAAGTGGTGGTTTTGAAGCGGTCGATCTTGCAGGAAATCCTATAGATGTATCAAATTTATGAGGAGCAACTTCAACACCTTCTGGAACTCTTCCTTTTTCATTCACTTGAGATACAACATCTTATATCGCTTCTAAAGAAGGATTTAGAGACACAGCATATCAAGATATCGGATGAGTATGGACTATCGGGTATGGAACTACTAAGATAAACGGAAAGCCTATACAACCATGACAAAAAATAACACAGGCAGAAGCACAAAAGCAACTTGAGGCTGGCATTGTCAAGCATAGTAATTGGAAAAACTATATTGATGAGAATACTCTTTCTCCTAGTCAAAAAACAGCTCTTGCGAGCTTTGAATTCAACTTATGACCATGGATATGGGATAAATGAGCGGTCAATATTATAAACATGATAAAGTCATGAGATTTACAATGAGCAAGTAAGGAAATACAGAAATACAATACTGTAAAATGAACAGTAGTAAAATGACTTACGAATAGAAGAAATGAAGAGGCGCAATTACTTTTATCTACTTGAACAAGCACAACCCCTACGCAGACTTATTCAGCAGACAAAATAAAATCTTTTGAAGCGTTTAATGGCACAACATTTCCTGCCGATTATAAGACTCCTGCACAACAAAAAGTTTATAGAGATGAGTATAATGCTTGGAGGGACTCGCAGGCAAGTAATGCTATCAAAACAGGACAAGACATTATAAATATCCGTCTTTCAGATAAGGCAACAGAGTGAGAAAAGGCTTCTATACAGTATGCTTCTCGTGGACTAAATGCTATAAATGATCTATGAAATTACGAGGATACTTTTGCAAAACTTCCCCTTAAAGATCAACTTTACCAAACATACGCTCCGCAATTACTAAAATCAGATAATCAAAAAATACTAGAAGCAAGAAAGAAAGATTTTATTACAGCTATACTTCGTAAAGAATCAGGAGCTTCAATTGCGCCAAGTGAATTTGCGAATGAAGAGAAAAAATACTTTGCACAAGCGTGAGACTCACCAGCTGTTCTTATCGCAAAACAAAACGCTCGTAATTTTGCTATTAAATCTCTTCTTACATGAGCAGGGCAGGATGTAAATGGGAGAGCGATAAACACACTTTATAACCCCCCTGCTATAGAGGCATCGACTTGAACAGAAACAATAGCAGATAGGCTTGCTAGACTTCGTAAACAATAATATATGAATCTTTTTGACAACATCATAAATCAATGAATTGGAAAAACACTTGACCCACTAGGAACATTTCTAGCAGGTAAAAAAGAACAAAAAACGCAAGTTCCAAAAACAAGCGTATCACCAACTTCTAGTTTTTGACCAATTATCCCACAAGCAAAAGCATGACAACCTCTTGTAAGTGATGAGGAAATTATGCAGATGATAAAAGCATGAGCAGATGATAAAGAAATAGAAATGCTTGTAAGTGAGCTTGAAAAAGAGCGCTGATCACAGAAACCACAAATACAAGAACCAGTACAACAGCAAAATAAATCACTTTTACAAAAGTGAGGAGACTTCTTACAGTCATTTTGAGAATGAGCAATGAATATAACTGGATGAGCCGTAGAACAAGGAAGTCGTGTACTATGAAATATCTCATGAGAGGCAGCTAATTTATCAGCTTACCTTCCATCATCTGTATTATCAGCTGCGGTTCGTGCGCCATTTGTAAAAGAGACTTATTGAGAATTACGAGCACAACAAAAGAAAGCATGAGAACCACTAAAGCAAATATGAGAAAAATGAGCAGAAGCTATAAAAAAGTATTGAGATTATAACCCTGAAAGTATATGAGCTTCTGTGTGAAGAGTAGGGACAAACATTATTGCAACAATTGTATGACCTTGAAAGATATTTAAGACGGCAGAAAAAGCTAATACGGCGATTAAAGCGCTTGCGGGGCTTGCAAACACATCAATTGAGTGAACAGCCGCTGCTATCTCTAATTATGTAGCTACAGAAGGCAGGCTTCCTACGCCTAAAGAAGTGGGGGAATTTATTGCTGTACAGTGATGATTAAAAACAATATGAAACGTAGCATGACAAGTTAAAAAACTACCTAGCGCAAGACTTATCCCAACAACTGTAACAGAAGCATGAAAAGATATTAGGAAATGAATAGATATTTGAGAGGCAATAAGTAAAACTTGAATATCTTTTACAAAATGACAACTTATAAAAAAAGTAGAAAAAATATCACAAAACCTCTCTAAAAACGTAGATTCTGCAATACAAAGAGTAATAGATAAAACATGACCAAATAATGTCACTATGAGCTCACTTACAAAGTGATTAAAGTCTGAAATTATGAATGACTCAGCGATTAAGGCTCAGTTAAAGGGAACGCCTATTCAAATGCCACAAATAGAAGAGACAATAGATGAAACCATAACGGCATATAAAAAACTATATTGAGCAAAGAAATTTGATCTTAATGCGCAACAGCAACTCAAAAAAGACATATATGCAGGGTTAGAAAATGTATTTAATAAGAATTTCCAAACTACAGGAAAAATAACAGCACAACAGGCAACAGAAAGGCAGATAGCTCGAAAACTAAGAGAAAATATAGAGGTAAAAGTTCCAGAAGTCGTAGCGCTCAATAAACAGTTAGCACCATTCCTTGAGGCTGGGAAAAGATTAAATGCGAAATGAAATTACTCTGGATACTTAACAGATATATTAGCATGATGATTTGCTTGAGGAAGTCCATGAGGGATAATTCAAGACCCTGTATGATATGCTAAAAACTTCTTATTATGAGTAGTTGCAAAACGCGCGTGAACTTCCACGCTTGCCAAAACGTCTACTTCGACAATTACAGCAAATATAGAAAAACTATTTAAAAATCCGACATTCCAGAAAACTATTCTCGATCAATATCGACAACTTAACCAATAAATTTATGTCACTATTACTCATATTTTTTCTATCTATATTCTTTTTATGAAACTAAGATTCTAAAAAACTAACCAAATAATCTATGCCTCTCCTAAAATGAAAGAAAAACATCGGTAAAAATATTTCTAAAGAAATAGAAAGTGGAAAGCCTAAAAAACAGGCTATCGCGATCGCGCTTAGCGTAGCTAAAGTTCCTAAAAAGAAGAAATAAACTTGTAATGAGAATCATTCTCACTAAAATAAAAATATGACAGCGTACACAACTCGTACAATCCCAACAACTACTTATACTACTAGACCTAGTATCACATGATTCATTTCCTATACTTGGGATAACGCACCTGATACTTGGGCTGGAGTAACTGCTAATTGGGACAACTATTGAACTATATCCACCTGAACTTCTTATACTACTAGAGTAATCCCTGCATAATTATGTCTACAATAACAACTCTACCAAGTGCTATAAACGCATCAAAATCGGTAATAGATACAAACTTCACGAATCTAAACACAGATAAAGCCGAACTCTCAGGGGGAACTTTCACATGAGATATAAGCGTACCAGATGAAGCCTATTGAGTAGGTTGGAATTGATCGACAGAAGTGCCAACTAAAAACGCTCTCTATGACAAGATAGAAACAATATCAGGTGGTGGCTCTGTAGCTACAGACTCTATATGGGATGCTAAAGGCGACTTGGCGGTAGGAACAGGAGCAAATACAGCTTCTCGCCTTGCTGTTGGAACAAATGGACAAATTTTGGTAGCTGACTCTGCAGAAGCTACATGAGTAAAGTGGGCTACAGCTTCAGGAAGTGGAGATATGCTTGCTGCAACATACGATCCTGCTAACATATCACAACAAGTAGTAGGAACAACAGCTACTCAGACAATATCATGAAAGACTCTAACAGCCCCAAAGTTTGTAGACAATGGATTTATTGCAGATTCCAATGGAAACGAAATGGTTTCATTTAATCAAAACGCAAGTGCTGTAAACTATCTAGAAATAGAAAATGGCGCAACTGGAAATCCTACACATCTTCGCGCTATGGGAGACGATACAAACGTATGACTTCATCTTGTAGGAAAAGGAACTGGCGAAGTAAGTGTTTGCGATGCTGCAGATGAAACAAAGCGTATTCGATTTCAAGCAAGCTGAAACTCTACATGAGTAATAACAACTCTTGCATCGTCTGATACTACTTCACATACTATCACTCTTCCTAATGCAACTGATACACTCGTAGGTAAGGCAACAACTGACACTCTCACAAATAAAGATATATCAAGTGCCACTAATACATATCGTGCTGCATCCCTTACAGCCACTGGAGCAGTAGAACTGGCAACTACAGCAGAAATAAACACAGGAACAGATACAACACGAGCAATGCCTATAGATCAATATGTTGCATCTAATAGAAATGTCCGCTACTTTGATATATATGCTATTGATAAAGCCTCTGATAACGCAGTATGAACAAATATATGCGGTTCTATTGAGTGTCCATTTACAGGAACAATCACTGAAATTGGCGCGTATGTAGAGACAGCCTGAGTAACTGGTGCATCTGTATGGGACGTAAACAAGAATGGAACAACTATAATGACCACTAATAAACTTTCTATAGACTCTACTGAGGTGAGTACAAGGACTGCTGCAACAGCTCCAACGCTTACTACGACAGCAATAACAGCAGGTGATCTAATAACAATTGATACAGATTCTCTTTCAACAACAAAACCAAAAGGACTTCATGTACGTATTTGAATAAGACTTACATAATATGGCTCTAACAGACAATCTATACGCATTCTATAAATTCAACGGAGACGCAACAGATGCGGTATGAAGTAATAATCTTACTGTCAATGGTGCGACTTCTTCGTGAAGTGGACTTATTGGTTCATGTTATGATTTTGACTGAGTAAATGATAACCTAAATAAAACAGGTCTTTCTAAATCATTCACTGCAATAACAGCTTCTGTATGGTTTAATGCTGACACAATTAGTGGAGGAGGAGAAAGTCGAGTATTCCACATGGAAAACTCTTCAAATCAATCAGTAATATACCTAGAAACATACCTAGGAAAGTATTATGCAATATGCTGAGTTGGATGAGCAAACTGAGTATTAAACCCAACATCGCCAACGCCTGCAACATGAGCATGGACGCACTATGTTATAACACATACAGGCTCTACAATGGAGATGTATATAAATTGATCATCTGTGGCAACTTGATGAAGTGCTTGATTTAGTGTGACAGCCGATGAAATCATCGTATGAGGAACAACTAGCTCATGGTGGGACTGAAGAATAGACGCTGTATGAGTATGGGATAGAGCCATTAGTGCAGCAGAGGTCACAGAGTTATATAACTGATGAGCATGAAAAGAATACCCATTTACATCTACATTTACTCCTAAAATAATGATATTTTAATATGCCTTCTCTCCTTCGCTCTACACTCTCGCTTGCCTTCGTTCTCTGTGTTATCTCAGTTATAGCAATGATCTTTCTAAAAATTGATCCAAATAAAGAACTTCTTGCTATAATAACAGGAATAGTATCTGCGTATCTCGCATCTCGTGATCCAAAAACTAATTTAGATAATACACAAGCGAAAAAGCCAGAATAGTAAATTTTATCCCTTAAATGTTAGAAATTTGTTAGAAATTTCCTTATAATGACTACAGAGCAAATACCATTAATGCAACAAACAATATCTATGCTTACTGACAAGATAGATGAAGTATCTAATGAAGTAAAGAATAACTTTGCTGAATTTAAAGAGGAATCCAAAAGACAACAAGCCCATAGGGAAGAGACTTTAAAATTCCATGGAGAACAAAGAGAAGCAGATGCAAAGTTTCGTGAAGAACTATTAGAAAAGTTAGAAGCAAAATTTGCAGGGAAATGGACTGAAAAAATAATCATATTTATCGGCTGAATAATGTGAACAGCTATAGTCGGGGCTCTTATGACTCTTATACTTAGAAAATAATGAAATACCTGTTATACTACATACTCGGATTAATCACGTGATTCCTTGTATTTATCTTTATAGTAAAATACTCTCCAGATTCATTTCGTTACACATTTCTTAACATTCTCGATATAGAAATCGAAACAACATATGAGTAAAATTAAAATTAAAGTGAAAATCACAAAGGCAACTCCAGTAAAACCTACAAAACCTCTTCGACCTAGTGAACGAAGAAGAGCTGTATAATTGCTTTTTATCCAAAAAAGAATAAAATAGAGGTCTCTTCGGAGTCGAAATGCGAATCAAAACGCCACTCGATCTATCCTATAAAACCCTTTCATGTTTTATGTTTTACGTTCGTTTTCACATCCCCTCGCAAAGATAAAGCGCCATTTCTGGTATATGTGAGCCAAATGGGCTCTTCCTCTCGGAATAGGCATCGGTTACTGGTTAAAACCTATCATTTTATACGCATTTTCATAATATGACACAAGAAACAGGTAAATACCAAGTATGTAAAGACATAAATGGAGATTACCATACATGACTCCCTCATGCACGTCCTAAAGAATGACTCAAGATAGATATACTTACTGTCCAAGAAATGCCTGTAGATCATTTTCTCATGGCTCTCAAGTGAACTCAGGATCAAGCGAATCGAATACTCACTCACTATCTCTAATATGGAAAATGAAGTTAAACCTCAGCTTGCGCAGTCTCACCATACACATTTCCCAAAAGGATACGATAGAAAAAAAGTAGAGGAGCTTTTGCAAATAGTAGAACACGAAGCTCTTGACCAGTTAGAAGCTGAAAAAATATCTGATGATTTCTTATTTTAGATCTTGTTTATATTTCCACATAAAACCACCAGCAATCTTTCTATTCCCATATCCTGTACAACAAGCTGAAATACTTTGATTAGCTATTCATAGCTCTCTTTGTATGTCCATCGTACTTCACCATTCACGAATAAATACTCATGCTATAGTAAATTGACATACTCTTTTTGCTCACATAGCCTCTTCTCCAAACTTTCCTAGGAAATGGTGCGTACCATGTCTTACTGAATCTTGCATATTGTCACTTTTTGTTCAATATCTCAAATTCTCAGGATGATTATTTTGAGGATTTCAATCGTAATGACATACCTCCATTCATTCAGGACAAGGTCATTCTTTTATCCACATGACTATTTGATGAAGTTTTGTAGTCTTAGCTATACCTCACTTTCGTAAATTTACAAATAAATGTCATCAATTAACCTGAATAGCATTCTTTAAAATTCTTTCTCTAATTGTAATCTTACCACTCGTTTTATGAGGAATAACTCTGAAAAGACTTTTCACCTTATTATATCTAATCAAAATCTGATAAAATCACTCAAATCATGGAACATCAAGCCAATTATCTATATCAATCATATAAAATAAATAATCCCTTGTTACTGCTGGCTATTCTCGCTAAAGTAGAACCAACAGAAACAAAGGAATATAAAATGCGAGAATACTTACGTCTACTTTAGCTATTTACATTATACGGAAATAAATATAATTGCAATAGGTATTGTATCTCCTCACTATTAAATATGAAAGAAATACTCCTCTCAGTCGCTCTCGCATATCAGCCTACCCCTATACCAGCTACTCCAGCTCTCCAATCTTCTATAGGAGAATTCATAGGCTCTTCCATAGCTGTATGCCAAAAGAACAATATAGATGAAGATACTTGCGCAGATCAAGCAAATCAAAAAGCTCTCATGATGAGAAAGAAGGTAGACGAGATATGCACAAAACACTTTTCAGATCGTCTCGTAGCTTGTCAGCAGACAGGTGCTACACTCGGATTCCAGAAAATGGTACAAGAAAATGTTTACAAGTTATCACTTAGACTAACCTAATGGAAAAAGTATCAAAAATCATAAAATCACTTCGCAAATTTCTTCTCTTACAAGAATGGGAACTTTCTTTTATAATGGTAGAATGAACTGAAGAAATATGAGAAATGGAAAACGCGGATTATTCAAGATTTCAAGCACGTTTACATTTTAGAAAAGATTATATAGAGAATGAGCCTAATGAAAAAGTAATAGAGTTAATCATGCATGAACTTTGCCATATTATATCTATGGCACCACTTCAATTATTTTACGATGATACTTGGAACAAAGATAGGATATGACAACACTCATGGACAGATATGGTAAATAGAATGGCTTTTGTAAACGAACAAATGAATGTTAAATTAACTAGCATTATGATGCGAGAATATAAAATGACAAAATCATATAAAAAACTCCTAACCAAAATTTAATATGACACGTTCTGACAAATGAGTAGACAGATTCGACTATAAAATAAAATGGATACTCTATACAGCAATGGTGATGACAGTATTCTATACGATTCTATGGTCATTTTTTCCTCGTATAGAGGTGATAGAGAAAAAACCTATGTGTCCCTCTATAATTCCTGAAATAGTGTGCTGACCGCCTAAAATAGTAGAAAAATTCGTCGCTGTTCCATGTCATAACGTCACAAAATAATATGCAATACACTCACTGACTATCAATGGAGAACCTGACAGGAAATGAATATTTCTTACCTACAGGATCGACAGTAGATAAGCTCTCCACTTTCATTTCTTCTCATGAAGAAGTTACGAAGGTTTTTCAGTATAATCAAAACGAGTTCGTAGACTCATACGGATATAATCAATGCACTCTGTATTGACCTATGACGGCACTTTCTTGCCTTGTGGGACGTGAATTTACAAAAGACGAGCGATGGGAGCTCGCGACACTTGGAACACAGCGTAGTGATTGGAATCCTAGTATGTGAGCAAATGTATCGACAGGTGTTGATGTAGTCCGTAAATGGTGGAATGATAAGAACCCTAATGACCAGATCGTATCATTCATGATCGATAATACTTCTTTAAATAGAAAAAATATATTCAAAAAGAAATTCTCTTATGTATCAGGATTCTACGGAAACCAAGCATATAATGTGGACGCAAGTGACTGACTTCTCGAAGGAATAAAGTTCGGTCAGGCTACATATGGTCACTGTACTGCAGAACTCCTTGCGACTGTCCTCGACAACTACAATAATAAGTACGATCGTAAGGACTACTTCGGATGCGTAAAAAACTACGTCACTCATCGTACAGGATTTGTACTCTTCCGAGAGAATGGGCTTTCAGATAGCGCTAAAAAGCAAATCTCTGCCATGAGGAAAGGAATATGGAATGGGTCGAATGCGGATCGCATGGCTACTCGTATCGAATCTGCCACTATGCTTGCGCGATATGTCGGAAAAACTCCAGAAGCTCTCGTGACTATGTGAGTATGGAATGGACAAAATGGAAGCGCAAATATCACACAAGAAGAGCTCGACACCATGTATATGAGACTGAGTCTCACTATGAGAGCAAAAGATACAAAGAGAGGATCAATAGCAGAGACTCTATGATAAACTGTTATACAAAAGGTTGTCCCAACAATCCAAGTCCATACGCAATCTGCAAAGAGTGCTCACGAGCTTCTATTAGAGAGTTTTTTGAAAGACACTGAAAGAAAATTGATTTCTTATAATCTATCTACAATCCCCGAAGGGACTGCAAGGCAGACTACTAGTCTTTCCATGTAAGTGCTTTTACGCACCACATTTGAGCCGTCTGGAGCTCTGTGATAGCTACAGATGCAAGGCGTTTCACTTCGCTACTTTCCGTATTCATCCGAAGAGTATTCATATGGTCGATGAGGTTTGCACATTCTTGCTTTGCAAGTCATACTTCATCAGATCCTGATGGATTAAAGGAAAGTCCGACTGCTTTCTGACCGAAAGAAAGTCCGACTACTGGTTCTGTTGTCTCTGGCATAAATAAAAAAGTAAATAATAAACGAGCTAAGCTCGACTCTATCCCTATAAAGGAATAGTATCGAACCTATATAACGTCTTTAAGTTCCTTTCACTTTTCATACTGTTCTAATCTCTTTCAGAGATTTACAGCATATTGTCAGTGCCACCATGCAGTAGCTCGATCTTTAGATCAGGGAGCTTGTGTATTGTGACCTGATTTTAGAGCCTCTTTAGCTCAAGTGATAAGTGTGTTCATATTAT
>ERZ724509.190-NODE-190-length-29974-cov-5.545339_pt1 | contig 29974 bp, 36 predicted proteins | sample MGYA00376042_ERZ724509 | MGnify/ENA primary metagenome ERZ724509 (study PRJEB28724, sample SAMN07190887) | wastewater metagenome | isolation source: effluent of sewage treatment plant in Hong Hong | place: USA: Christiansburg, Virginia | collected 2016-03-01 ...
ACAGCGTATCGGACACGCCCGACCCGAGGGACTGGAGTCCGGAACTCAGTTTTGAACTTCCGCTGACCGTCGTCCCGGAGTTGCTGATGACGACGTTGCCCTTGGGTGTTTTCTTGAACAGACCGCCGATGGTGCCACCGATAATGCCACCGATGATCGCACCGACAGGCCCGCCGATCACACCGCCCGCCAAGCCACCAATGCTCGCGCCAGTCTTGCTCTGCTTGACGCCAACGCTGCGCAGGATGCCGGAGCCGAACTGGCCGTAGGCGACAGCCTCCATCCCACCTTTGAGTAGGCCCTGCATCTTCGTGAAGAACTTGTCTCCGAGAAGGGACTTGCCAATGCGGTTGAGGGTATCTTTCAAAGTCTCGCGCATGGAGCGAGCGGTGACGATAATCTCATCACTGATTTCTGCGACCTGTTTAGCTACATCATGCTCATTGTCGTTCGCAGGGTCCATGGCGCCGGATGCATTGTGCGCGGCGTCCGCCAGAGCATTGAGAGCGTCCGCGGCGATATTGGACGATGCCGCCACCCTCAGGCTCGCCTCCTTGACCTTGTCGAAGCCCATCGCTTTGTCTTTCGCGTCGCGGAAGGCGTCGCCGAACAGGCTTTCTGTGATGGAGTCTGCCATCTGCTGGACAACGAGATCGAACTGCCGCTTGAACAGGTTGCCGATGGCCTTGAAGCCGTCGCCCTTCAGGAGTTCGTAGGTGGTCTGGCGGATATTGTTCTGCGTTTGCTCAAGGTAGTCGAGTTCTCGCCGACGGGCGACCTCCTGTTTCTCGATCAGACGGGCGCGGGCACGTTCTTCCAGAACGATAGCCCGGATCGTGTTGATGCGCTTCTCATCCAGCGCACCTTGCTGCCGTTCAAGGTCAAGCACGCGGCGCTTCACTTCCGCCTCAAATTCACCGCCCTCAATCAGCGCCTTTTCAATGTCTGCGCGCTCAGCGGCGGACTTGAGCATGTCGCGGAAGGGCCCGTCCGCCAGATCCTGAGCCGCGACTTTCAGCTTTTCGATCTCAGCCAGCATTTCAGTTGCGCCGGCAGGCAGTTTGTCCTTGATGGAGGCCGCCAGATCATCAAGGCGCTCCGTCTCGCGCGCAGCGGCTTGAAGGGCAGGGGGTGTGTCGGCCAGAGCGGCCTTCATCTGTTCAATCTGGACACGTGCATCGCGTCCGAACTCAGCCAGCCGTTGCGCCGCCTCCGCTGCCTGCGCGGCTTTGCGTTCAGCGGCGTCGCCCGCCTTTTCAACATATCCGCTATCAACGCCAAAGAGGCGCTTGGTCGGGTCGACCTTTTTGCCGTTGACCAGCACTTCGTAATGAAGGTGCGCGCCCGTCGCGGTGCCAGTCTTGCCGACAAACCCAAGGATGTCGCCCTTTGAGACCTTTTGGCCTTCCGCGACATTGAACTTGGACAGGTGCGAAAACCGCTGCTCCGTCCCCGCCCCAAGCCCAAGCCGCAATTGATTGCCATATCCCCGGATCGATCGGGCAAATTGAACGATGCCATCCATGGTCGCCCGAATTGGGGTGCCCTCAGATACAGCGAAGTCGACGCCCAGATGATTGGTTGACGCGCCCTTGGTCGGTGCAGTGCGCGCGCCATAGCCAGACGAAATAGTCCTGGTTGAGAAGGGGAGGCCGATGTCGACGAGATCGCCGCGGACATTCTTGACGTTCTGTTTGCGCTGGGAAAGTAGTTTCTTCTCGGCCTCATAGGCCCGCGTCAGGGTTTCGTAGCGTTTGTTAAACTCGACCTGATCAATGCCGGACTGGCGCCCGCCGAGCGGAATTTCCTCATATTTCTGGCGCAATTCAATGAGTTTGGCGACTTCGCGGTTGTAGCGTCCTTGCGCGGCAGTGGTTTCGTCGAGTGATTCCGCGACATTGCGCTGCGTCTGAGCGATCTGGGCGTTGACGCTCGCGACCTTGGCGTTCGAGATCACATCATTGAGTTGCTTCGCCTTAGCCTCCAGCGCCTCGATCACGCCGGGGGCAGGGGCCGTGCCGATCTGCCGGCCGACGAACGTGTTTGCCTTGTTCGCTTCCGAGAGCGCCGCGTTGATGCGCGCCAACTCGCTGCGGGCCTGTGCCTCTGAAATCTTCGCGTTGTTCGCTCGGCTGTCGACCAAGGCATCCTGAGATTGGATGGCGCGCTCAGTTTCTTCGACCAATTGCTTCATCGCATCGACAAGCTGCTCGGCGGACAGTTTGGTGACGTCCAACGCCTTGGCGAAGTCGTAGGACTTGTTCTTCGCCTTGTCGCTCGCTTCCCCGGCACTGAAATACTCGGAAGCCAGCATCCCCAGAGCGCCGACAGCAAGGCCCACAGCAAGGCCCCATGGTCCAGAGAGGAACGTCGCGAACGTGCCGATTTTGGAAAGCGTCTTGTTCGTCGATCCTTCGAGCGCAGTCAGCGCGAATGCCAATTGCGGCAACTGCTGCGCGAACACGACGCTCGCGCGCTGCCCAGAATAGATGGAGATGGCGATGTCTTGGAGTTGCTGCCCGGCCTGCACCGACGCTTGGCGCAATCCGCGCGTCGAGTTGGCCATCAGGTGATTTGCGGTCGTCCCGGCGCGTGCGCCTTCCGCTACGCCGTGGATGGCGGCGTTCGCCTGTTGAAGCGCGTCTCGCGAAGCCTGCGTTGCCATCGCATACTCGCGTTGGCTGATCGTCCCGGCCCGCAAAAGGTCATCGGCCCGGTTCATTTCCTGATCAAAGCGGACCTGAGCGACGTAGAGCGGATCCAACTGACCTCGCAGAATTGCGGCCTCTTTGGCGAGGCGGTCAGTTTCAAGCGCGAGCTCTCGTGCGGCTTTCGCCGCCTCAGCCTCAAGGGACTGTGTAAGTTTCTGAGCGGCCCTATTCGCCTCATCCATCGCCGCAGCGGATGCTTTTGCAGCAGACGTCAATGCAGCTTGGACTTGAGGCCCCTTTGTGGCGACGCGCGCCAGCACCTGATCAAGTGTGGTCGCCGCGAGAGCTGCGCGATCAATACTGGCGTCACCAGCGACAAGCCGCTCCGCCCCTGTCGCCTGCCTTATGCGCCCGGTCGGGACTGACTGCGCAAGTTTCTGGGCGTTCGCATTGGCGAAGAGTGCGGCGTTGGCGCGCTGTAATTCTTCTCGGTACAAGCGCGTTGCAGAAACATGCTCGCGTTGGGAGATGATGCCGGACCTGAACAGATTGTCCGTCGAGTCCATAGCCTGATTGAAGCGCTGTTGCGCAGCGTAGAGAGGGTCCAACGCCGCGCGCAACTGAGATGCCTCTCTCGCCATCCCAGCGAACACACCGCTTTGCGCATCAGTCTTGAATATCTTGCCGGTGGCGCTGTCGAACTCGCCCTTGATCTGTCGCGCCGCGTTCTTGGCGTCGCTGACCATCTTCGGAAACGCATCGGAAGGATCGTAGGTCGGACGGATAATCTGAGGGAAAACCGTCGATTCATTGGCCATTAAGTGGCGCTCCCCATTTCATCTGCGATGTAGCGCCCGACCTTCTGGGCGTGCGCCTTCACGATGGCCCGGACGTCGACGACGCGGGTCCGGCTGGTCTGTCGGATGCCGACAAACGCAACGATAAAATCCTTGGCTTCACGGGCACCGCGCGGGCGACCGTTCGACGGCAGGCGGCGAATGCGCCCAGCGCGCTCGGTTGGCACTGAGACGCGCTTCACAATAAGCAGCGCTTCACCAGCGTTGCGCCCAGGCACGCGCTCAAGCGGGCCGATCGTCTTGTCGTATCCGGCCTTATTGTAGAGCGCGGGCGTGATCCGGAAGCGGTTGACGCGCTTGATCCCGAGTTCAGGCGTCGCAATCCACAGCCACGGGCTCTTGACCGGCCTGATCTGCGTTGAATCCTCGGTAGCGGACATGATCGCACCGACAGCGCGGTCGCTCTTTGATCTGATCGAGATGCCGCCCGAGGCGGATGACACGTTGCCGCGCCGGAATACCTGCCCTTTGTCGAGGTCAGAGAAGTGCCCCAGAGCGCGCCCAAGGCGTCCGGGGAGTTTGGCGCGGATTTCTGTCAGCGCCTCTCTGCTGGCCTTGTGGGATGCCGCCATCATCGCGCGCTCGATGCGACGCCTGAAGGCTTCCTCCGCAGCGCTGATCCGGGAAGTGTCGGGTTGGACGCTCGCCCGGATCATGGCTTCTTCTTGTAGTAGGAGGACAGGGACCGGATCATGTTGAACGCCGCGACCAGTTTCACAGGCTGGTCGATCAGCGCTCCGCCGTCCGGCCATACCGGTGCGCCCATGCCCCCTTCACAGAGATAGCAGAGGCGCACCAGCGATGTCATGTCGTCGGTTGCCCATCGTTTTGGGTTTCCAAAAGTGACGCCTGATCGCTCGGCTTCGGCTCGCTCTTGCGGGTCGTCGGGGCCGATTGCGTAGAAGTCGAAGAATCGTTCTTCACCTCCCCACGTTCCACGATAGACGCGCCATCCGTCTGCGCCGCCGTCGAAGCATCTTCCGTCATGGTAGATGGCGACGGCGCAGGCGAGTTTTTTTCCTCGCCCTCGGTCAAGGTGATGCACTTGGCGGATTCAATGAACAACTCGAAGTACGGCATCACTTCGGATGCAATGCCTTCCGGATTGTCGGTCATCGCCTGCCGGCCGAGTTTGCGCAGCTCGCGCGAGAGTGCGTCGACGGTGGAGATAGGGATGTACCCCGCCTCCAGCTTGAAGGGCACGTCGATGCCAGACCATCCGCACAGATATGTTGCCAGAGAGAAGCGCGGGCGGTGCTCATTCGCCTCATCTGTCCGGCGCTGCATCACACGCAAGGGGCGGTGGACATCAAACAGGTTTTCATCCAAGCGCTCGGCCCAAGCGCGGTCCTCGTCGCTCAGGGCGACGTTCTGCTTGACCGTCTCGACGATAGTCTGGAGCCGGACGCGCATAGCCGCGGCATCTTCCTCGCTCCAGTAGAGCGGGATCGCGCGCAGTTTTTCCTCAAGGAAGTCCTCATCCGAATAGGATTCAAGGCCCTCGTCAGCGCAGACAGCGCGGAAGCGGCGGAGGTGCCGTTCGTTCGCTGCCCGGAATTTGAACTTGGGAGCAGCGTCCCCAAGGTATTTCAGAGAATCGGGGGTGAACACCCCGACCTCTGACGATTCGACGGGAATCGTCATCAGTCGTTCCTTTCAGGTAGTGGATCAGTATCCGATCGGGAAAACGAGGCTCACGCACTTGTCGACGTCATCGATCCACAGTTCGCCCGAGGTCGTATCGAAAGCGTTGCCGGAATTCACGCTGCGCGGGGCAATGCGTCCGTTCGCGACCATGAAGCCCATATAGTTCCCGGCACCGAGGCCCCAGAGCGCCTGATAGGCGTGGTAACCCTGAGCGTCGGAGAGGGCCTTGAAGTCCACCGTGGCAAGGCTGACGCGGTTGCGCTCGATGGACAGCGTGCGGGTGTCGCCTGTCGGCATGGGCGGATCATTGCCGGTTTCCTGATTTGCGTTCGGCGGGTAGGCCACTTCCTTCGACAGCGTGAGCGTTGCCGAGGCGCCGCCCATCTGGATATTCGCGAAGTCGTCCTGACCGTTGCGGAACGGCGGCACAGCAATCGAGATGTCAACCGCAGGCGTTGCTTCCGCGACCTGCGAGTACAGGATGCCCGTGAACGAGCACGCGATGCGGCAATACTCGGTGCCATCGCGGCTCGACGTGAACAACTGTACCGTCTGGTCGCCGCTGGGCACCATGTCGATGAAGTTCAGGCGGTCGCCATCTTCCCAAATCGTGATCGATGCACCAGCAACCGGGTCAGCGCCGGAATAGGTGTAAGCGAGCTGCTGCGGGATGGTGTAGTTGCCAGTCGCTGCGGTCGCGCGAAGGCGGGCCAGTGTGGCAACCTTGCCCGACGTGTAGCTGCGGATCATGCCGAAGCCGAGCGGGGCAGCGCCAACGGTCGCGAGGTTGATGACCAACCCCTTGTAGAGATCAGTCGTGCCGACAGCGGTCGCGCCGAGCGTCACCTGTGACGTGGTGCCACCGGTAAAGCCTTCCGGGCCGACAGCGGTGGTCACGCGGTTTTCGGTGAAGCCCAACTGCTTGAGCACACGGCCAGGCACCCAAGCATCCGCAGCAGGAACAGCGTTGCCGGGACCATGGACGGTCCATTCAAAGGTGATGTCATAGGTCACGCCAAGCATGATCGGGCCGCGACGCTTGGTCGTGCCGGTGTAGCGCGGATCCTGCGACGTGATCGCGTTTGGCCGCCATGTGATGCTTGCGCAGTCGAGAAGGTCCGCGGTGGTCAGGGCGATGCCGGTGCCGGAAACGCTCTGGTTCGCGAACGCCAAAGCCTTCTTGTTCGAGGCATAGGGCTTATAGACTGGTCCAGTCATTGGTCGTTACTCCTTGGGTTCGGCGTCAGCGACGACGGGAGCGACTTCCGCTTCCACCGGCTGGGGTGCGATTTCGGCAAGGATTTCCTCGTGGGATTTCCCGTCACGGTGCGCCTTCTGCAGCGCGTCAAAATCAACGCTCACGGGCGGAAGCTGGACAGCAACCGACGTGGGCTCTGGTTTGAGAGCCATGTCATTCTCCATTGTTGTGGTCAGGTCAGGAAACAGTCGATCCGTCTGCGGCGCAGATCGAATTGAAGTCCGTTGCGGGCGTGCGGAACGCGAACGTCCACACAAACCGGATGCGCCCATGATCGGACAGCCGGTATTCATCACGATCAGGGCCGAGAGCGACAGGGGCGGCGGCCATCAGATAATAGCCAAGCGTGCCCGGTGTTGCGTCTCGCGCCTCAATGCGGTTGTTGATCGCAGAGGCAATCGTCGCCTGATCGGCGGAAATTGTAGAAGCGCCTGTTGAGGGCGCGTAAATGTCAAACGCCATGCCAACGGTATGGTCGCACGTTCCATAGGCAGGGAAATTGTACGAGACGTCCTCGCAAGAGATGTTGACCAGCGGCAGTTCTTCATCGCGGAAAGGCTCATCATCCGCGCGCTCCAGCGCCACAGCAACGCCAGCGCCTATCTCATCAGTCAACCAATCGAGCGTCGCGCCCATGACGCGGCGCAGCGCGGGAACGGCCATTAGCGTTCAACCTTCACGTAAATGATCCATGTCTTGCCAGCGGGGCCGTTCTTCCATTCCTTGGGATTGAACCAGCGCTTCAACTCGGGAAGTAAGATGCGATCAGCAGTCGACACAGAAGGAACAAGCGTCTTGCGCACTTCAAGCATGATGTCTTGGCCGACCACAGCGCCACCGGCATAGGATTCCGTCTTGTCGCTGTGGTCAACCCAGCACAGGATGTCGGAAGCGCGTGACGCCCCCGACATCTGGTATTTGATCGCGTCGCCAACGCCCTCATCGATCGCCTCAAAGAGTTCATCGGTGAGGGCGCTGAACGTGTTCATGATCAGGCAGCCGGCGCTTCTTCGGCTGGAGCGTCGACTTCACCAGTCGAGGCCGCGCCATTTTCGATCAACCACTGGCCGTCCTTTGAACCAGCATCGACCGGAAGAGGTTCGCCATGGCCGAAGGATTGACCTTCGACCACAACGGTTCCGACCGCATAGAGCGCGGAGATTTTCTTCGCCATATCAATCCCCCTTATGCGACCACGCGAGCACGCAGCGTGTTGTTGGGGGCAACCGGCACCATCAGCGGCGCTGACTGTGACATGATCTGCGTCACAGGCGGATCGTTCTCAACCCACATGCGCGGGAAGATTTCGAGCGGCTGATAGGACGCATTGGGGTCAAGGATCGCGCCGAAGCAACGATAACCATTGACGCCGGGTCCGCTGAGCAGGACGTCGCGCGGATCCATGAACGGCGTCACCGAGCCGTTGACGGTGTAATAGTCCTTGTAGACATACACGTCAGCGCCAGCGAGGTTGCCGACCAGTTTGACCTCAGCCGGGGCAGTGATGCCGCGGTTGATGGAGACGCCGGTTTCGCCGCGATACGTGGTGTCCAGCATATCCTTGATCTCGGCATCCTTGCGCATCTTGGCCCAAGCGGACGTGCCGACGGTGATTCGTGTCACCATCCCGCCAAATTCGGCGTTGTGAATGGTGTCCATCCAGCTTTCGATATTATCGAGAACCGAGACGCCAGCATCACCCCAACGTGAACCACCGGCCAATGTGATGGAATGTCCGCCAGCGCGACCAAAGTCGACGACGGTCTCCGGATAGTCTGGGGCTTCGATAGTCACAGCCGCATAGAGCGCCGCTTGGGCGGCAAGCCATTCCCATGTCCGCTCAATCGCAGTGCGATGGAAGGCCGTAATATCGGCAACAATCGCGTTGTAGCGGGTGTTGGGGTTGTCAGGGACAGGCTGCAGGATTTCGCCAGGGCGACGTGCAATGACGCGCGACGGCGTGACCGGATCCTTCGGCTTGATGTAGGCCGGTTTGAAGCGCTGCACGCGCGACCGATCCTTGTAGATCGGACGGCCCTGAGCAAGCGGCATCACAAACGGCGCCAGAGGGCGGCCCTGAGAAGGAATCTTCTCGAAGTCGATCCACTCGTCGTCGAAGTTGAGCTGGTTGTTGAACAGCAGGTCGAGCCAATAATTGGTCGGTGCCTCCTGTTCGCGCATCACCCCAAGCAGGGTTTCGGTATCGTAGATTTCTCGTGCCATGGTTCGGCCCTTTCAGTTAGACGAATTTGCGGATGACGACCGCGGTGGGCGACGGCGATCCACGGAACGCAGCAGCCTTCAAGGCGTCGCTGCTGTAATCGGCGTGCCAGTTCAGCGCGTCAGGGTTGAAAACGCCATCGCGGAAGACGGCAACGGAATTTGCGGTGCCCGTGTTGCGAACTTCCGACGTGGTGATGCCAATTGGCACGATCGGACCAGTGGTATTGGCCAAGACCAGATTGCCAGAAGACAAGCCAACGACAGAGAATGCCGGGAGCGCGATGCCAGAGCCAACGGGAAAATCTTCCGTGACCGTAGCGGATGTTCCGGAGAACAGTTCGACGCTGATATAGTCATCGCCCTGTTCAAAGGCTGCAACGCCAGCCTGCCCGTAAGGGACTTTGATGGTAGCCATTGTAGGTTACTCCTTTCAGTTCTTGATGGCTTTGCCGGTGAAGGCGGCCTGATCGCGCAGAATCGTCTGCGCAGCGTTGAGTTTCTGATCGCCGCCAGCGCCGCCATCAGTGTCAATGTTGCTGTTCTTTCCGCTTTCGAGGGCGGACTTCAGCTCTTTGCGACCGCCTTCTTCAAGGGCCTCGCGCTGCTGTTCTTCGGTCAGCGTGGAAGCCTTGGGCGCGGCAGGTGCGGTTGCCAGAGCGGCAACAATCGCTTCCGCGGTCATTGCGTCATTGGCGAGCAACTGTGCGGCAAGCTGTTCGCGGCCAGCGTAATGCTCGGACGCGAGAACGGTATTCCAGCGAGCGTTGGCCTCATTGCGGCCTTCCGCGCGCGCTGCGGCAATCGCCGCGTCGTTCGGGGTGTCTGTCATGTTGGATTCTTCCTTTTCGTCTTCATCCTCGTCCGGCACGTCCGGCGTAGGAATTTCGGTGTCGGGGTCTTCTGGCAGGGAGGCGATTGAAGCAGCCATCGCCTGCCGATGCGCCGCAAGGCGTCGGCTAACGGTCATGTTGTTCCTTTCAGATTTTTGTTGAACTGGCCGAACCGCGGGAATTGCACCCGCACCCTCGGACTCGGTTGGCCGATCAAGCCTGCCCATAGGGCCCTATCCGATTGCGCTGCTGCAGGCCCGGTGATCAAGCCGAACCCGCTCAGCCTAGCCCGTTAAAGCCGTTTCGTGGCGCTCTTTAGGAGTTCCCACGCTTCATTCTCGGAGCACACCTCATCCAAAAGGCCCGCCCCGAAGGCATCTTTTGCGTGCATGATTTCGCCCCGCGTGGCCTTAACTTGCTTGCTTGTCATCCCGCGCATTGCGGAGACGAACTCAACAAGCATTTCTCCCGATTGGTCGACGATCTTCTGCCAATCGGAAAGGGTTTCCTCATCAATGGGCTCGCCATCTTGGGGGCGGGCCTTGCGATCTGACCAGCTTGAGCGGATTGTGATTGGCTTAAGCCCGACCTTCTCACAAAGTTTGCTGCTGTCGACCAGGTTGAGGATAACGCCGAGGCATCCAGTCAGGCACCCCTCTGGACCAAGGACGACATCTGCCGCGCTCGCCAAGACATAGCCTGCGCTCGCGGCCATCTCGTCGACGTAGGCGTATATTGGCTTTCCGCCTTCAGCCTTCGCCATTTTGGCAATCTCATTCGCGGCCTGAAACAGCCTTGCGGTATGCCCTCCGGGGCAATCCACAACCCAAAAAATCCCATTTACGTCAATGTCGCGCGAAGCGTCTCGCATCTGCGAAACGATTCGGTCGTAACCGATCAATCCGCTCTCGGCATCCATCCATGATCCGCGCTTCACGGTCGTTCCAATACTCCTGACGACGGCCAAACCATCCTTCATTGGGAAAGGTTTTCTCTCGCCGTCAACGAATGTGGATGCCTCATGTGCAAAAGCGCGCGGCTTTATATCGAGGACTGAAGCATCGATCTTTTCCGGCATTGCGCCAGTCAGTCGGCTTTGTGCGGCCTGACAAAGCGCTTCATTGCGCAGCGGCGTTATAGCAAGCGGCTCGTTGTAGAGAAGGCTTGTCCAAAGAGGAATGCCCGTCATACCTTGGTCCTCTGCTTCTTCTTCTGATCTTCATTGGGGATTCCATCGCCGTCCCGATCAGTCTCAGTCCCGGCGCTGTCCGCATTGTCAGCCGATGCGGTGTCGGCTTTGACATTGTGATTGAGAGGCGCGAGATTGCGCAAATCGCGTTCGGCCATGAGCCACGCTTCCTCGTCCATGATGTCGATCGGGTCTCGCCCTGTTTCGAGAATGGCCTCCACGGTGGACTTGCGGCCTGCGGCGATGTCGAGATTGTTCGCGTTCGCTTCCTTCTGCGGGTCGACCGAACCGCGTCCGGGGCCAATCCATTCCGCCATGCAGACGGCAGTCTTGTTCTTGATGAACGCGCTCGGCCCGCCGGGGATCTTCACGTCGCCATTCGCGACCTCCCAATAGAGCCAAGCGGCGTAGATCGGCGTGCAGAACGCTTGCGTGAAGAAATGGCGGTCTTCCACGAATGAGCGCCAGATTTCGTTGAGCATCGCCCGAGCGGACGAATAGTTGATACCTTGCCAGTCCTGCGAAAGCTGCGGGGACGAGACGCCGAGCACCCCAGCGATCTTCTGCAGCACGAACCGGGCAAAGTCCGGATAGTTCGCGTTCGGGCGCGCGGCGTTGGGGATGACGACATCTTCATCCGGCAAGAGCTGCGTTACCTGAGCGCCAGCAAGGCGCACAGGCTTCTTCTCGCGCATGTCGAGGTAGGTTTTCTGGTACGGCGTGAACACCGCGTCACCTGCCGCTGTGGCTGGTGCCAGCGCTTGCTCAAGGTCGTCCGGGCGAGCCGGCGACTTGATGAAGAACGACATGATGGCCGACTGGAGCGCAGCCTGCACTTCCGCCCGGTCAACCCGGTCGAGCATCTTGGCGGGAACCATCGCTTCCGCGAGTTTCGAGATGCCGCGATTTTGCTCCGCCCGGCGCGGTGAGAAGACATGCAGCAATTTCGCCCGGCCCGTCGCCGCGTCCCGCATTGGGACATAATCCCAGCGGTAGCGCTCAGCCTTCGGATCAGGGTCACTCAGATGGCAGGAGCGCACCCAAGCGCCGATGGCCGCGCCATTTTCGTCGAACACGATGCCGTTCCGCAGGAGTTTGCTTTCCTGCATGTGTGTTGGCGTGCAGATGCGTTCAGGCTCAAACAGGAGAACGCTGGTCGGGTTTGACATCCCCCGCCAGTGATCCTGAATTTCAGCAACAGCCTCACCATCCCGCAGGTAGGAGAGGTATGCCAACTTCACCATCGCGCCGAACGTCAGCTTCATGCGGACGTCACAGCGGCGATCGATGTCCTCAGACCACACCCGGAAGCGGGCCTGCGTTGTAGCGCCCCATGCCATGCGCCAGGCATTGTCCCGGCCAAGCACCTCATAGGCGGGCTGGGCGCGCAGTTTGATTTGACCGCCAACAACCGCCTCAACGCGACGGTCGAGGCCACCGTTGATCCAGCCGTTGTTCTCGTCGAGGTCGCGGGCGCGGCCAAAGAGCGTTTCGATGTCACCCTGAGACATCGTGCCACCGAACCCAGCGGGCGGGTTCCAACCTTCCATCTCAGGCACGTCAGAGCGCACGGCATCGCGGCGGGACAGGCCAAAAGAAAGGCCGCCAAAGGCAGCCTTGACGTTGGTCGAGATCGTGCTGATCATCCCCATAGGATCGGAATCGCCCTTCGTTTCGGAACATTGCTCTCGGTCGCTTCCGCATCGCGGATCAAACCAAGCAGATTGCCTTCCAGTGCGAGAAGGTCAGACATGCTGGCCTTGCCCTTCACAATGCGGCGACCATCACGCCAGATTTCAGTGACCATCTTGCCGGTCGCGAGTTCGATCTTGGCCGCGCGCACAGCAGCGAGGTCCGCCTTGAGGCTTTCGAGATCGGTCGGTGCGGCCGCTCCAAGAACGGTGTCGACGATTTCGACGCCACAGGCGGTCTCAAGCGTGCGTCCGAGCGAGGTTATGGCCTGGATGGTATAAATCACCCGTTCGCCATGTGTGCCGCCGGAGAGCCACACACGCGAGACGTTGCTGGCCAGACTGGCAGAGGGGGACAGGGTGGCACCAGCAGCGGAAATCATCGTGACGGTGTGCGAGGACACGGTTTCACTCGTCTTCAGCGCAGGGGACCAATCCCATGTGTAATCCTTGACCTCGGATGGATCCTTGGTCTCTGCGTAGATGTCCAATTCGTTCTCCTATGCGGCCCGTTTGGTCGGGACGGCAGAAAGGTGGCGAAGTCCGGGGTTCGCACTCAACCCGTCCCCTTTCGGGACAGATGCGAGCACGCGGGCCCCTGTCGATGCAGCGATGCCAGAGCGGGCAGATGCCTCAAGAGCCCTGCCGTCAACCGGCGAGAACGGCCTGACGCGCTCGATCACACCAGAACCGGTGATGTCGATTGCCGCGCTGGCCGTGCCAGAGATTATCAGTTCCGCCGCCGCCCGTCGCCGTCACTGCGCCCTGCGCATGGCAGGTGACACCATCAGACGCATAGATGCGGTAATGGCCAGCAACGCCAGCCGCGTCAGCCGCAGAGTCAGACCACGAGCCCGTGAGCGCCTTCACGCCACCCAACGCGGCGGCCATGTAATCCGCAGGCAGGTTGAGCGTTGCGACAACAGTCCCCGCATCAGCGGTGGCGCATGATGCCGGGACGGCACCGGTCCTGATCTTCATGATAGCCGACGCGCCGATCGCGGTCTCGATCGCGTCGAGCATCGCGTTGCGGGCAGCTACGCTCAGTTGAATTGCCATTTATGCAAGCTCCATCGAATTATTTATGTCCCCAGCGCCTTGAACGCCATCGCCATACGCCCGAGTGTGCCGAAGCCTGCATTCATGGAGCAAGTCCCGGTCAATGACCGTTGAACGCAGACGATGCCAGACGTCGATCCTGTCTGAGTAATATCACCCGTGTTAACCAGAGTTGATCCGCTGCCAGCACTGCCCGCCGTGGAATTTTCCTTCATCAGCCAGCCCATTGCTAGACCTAGAGACGGCACAGTGACAGATGTCGCCAAATGCGGATCGGACTCATTTGCTGGCGCTGTAACAGCGGGCGCTGCAACTGGTACGGGGTCAGCGCTTTCAAGCGTTGCGTATGACACCCATGTGGCGATTGCTGCTGCGGGGCGCGTCCCTGTTAGATCATACGTGCCCGCCGTGACGCTCGCGGTATATACCGCGATCGCCCGACTTCCAGCGCGACCACCGCTCTGCCGCAATATCAGCGTGATGGCGGTCCCGCCGCCCGAAGGCGTCAACGTGAGGCTGGTAGGCACAGAGCTTGTGGATCCGCCCGCCGTCGAGAAACATGTGAGAGCCACGACAGCCGCGCCATTGCCGAAGGTCAGGCTTGTCAGGTTTATCGATGTAGAACTTGGCCCGCTGGACGCCGTTCCCGCATTTGACAAAGCGACAGGATCGACAGCGGCAGTCGTGGTCAGAGAGATGGTCCGCGTCTCTGTGCCTATCGTCATGTCATAGGTGACTGGCGTTGATGCGCTGGCGCTTGTCGTGCGCTTCACGTCGATGACGTCACCGTTGTAGAGGCGATACCCGTTGCCGCTGCCTGTACCTACGCTTGTGCCGTAGGCGCCGCCGTTGAGCCGGATTTGCACATCGCCACCAGAGACGGATATGCCAGCGACAAGGCCAGTATGGCTGACACCGGAAATCACAATGCGCCGCGTGATGGGTGTGCTCGGGGGAAGGCCAACCTCATTAGCTGGCCAGACTGTCGCGTAAGGCGTCGTGGCATTGACGCGCGCATTGTCCGCCAGCGTCTCCATTGCGGCGTTGAAGCAGGTGTAGAGCCGGTTCTGACCGCCATTTCCGGGGCCGCCTGCATCCATGCCAGATGGATGAACCGTGTCCCCAAACAGGGCGGTGTGCTGCGCTGTGTCGAGCCAATCCGGATGTTCGCCAGCCGGGATATAGTAATCCGCGAATTGCCCCCAATAGGCCGGATCACGCGCAACGGCCAGCAATTCAGCCCGGCGCGCCGTCAGGTTTGCATACTGCGGATGCTGATTGATGGCATTGGGTGGAATTGGTACGGACCAACCAAACTTCAGTCCGGCATCATGCAGCTTGCCGCCAAGGAATATTAGGCCATTCGTATAAGCGGTAATGTTCGCTGCTGATCCAAAATCATTGGTGCCGATCTTGGCAACGTAGATCGTGTGGCCATAGGTGATGTCTTCGCTGATATTGCCAACAAGGCTGTTGCCGTTGTCGTCATAGTTAGCGGATGTGCCAACCACACGGCTGCCCTGCGCGCGCACTTCACCATCAATGGTCAGGTGATTATCGAGCCATTTGTACGACCAGAAAGTCGATGCGTAGGTGCTGGGGAGGGTGCTGGTGATGCTGTCCCCTTCAATCAGGAAGGACGCGACGAATGGTGCCGCTGACGCCTCCATCTCATAGACATATTCGCCAATGGCATGGCCGCGCCCCGGTCCAACCCCAGCAGCCAAATAGCCGAATTGCTCCCAACTTGCGTCGAGCCCCGCTAGAGCACCCCCCGCTTCTTGCGTGATGTTGAACGAAGTCGCGTTGTGGACGGTCAGCCCGACATCGCGAGACAGCCAAAGCCCATAAACGCCGGTGTGCCAGCCGAGCATCCACAGCGCCCGTTGCGTATCTCCAGGGTAGGGGGCACCGAACGCGCAGCCGTACCAGTCAGCGGGCGTCGTGATCACGCGCTTGGTCATCGTGGCAAGTTCAATGGCAACGCTTCGGTTTGTCGTGTTGTTTGGCGTGTTGGCCAGCGGATTAGTCATGAACACAAGATGACCCTGGCCATCTGCAATCAGTTTGCACTCGTAGAGACTGTAATTGCCGTATGGGCAAAGCTGCCCCGCGAGCACGCGCTTGAAATTGGGAAACTCGCCGGGCAGGCACCGGTAGAGCCCGCCCCAGCCGAGATTGTCGGAAACAAAGTTGCCGCCAACCGTAGAGGTTGCACCGATGTTGACCGCATACAGCGCGCCGGTCGCTGGATCGAGGCAGACGTTGTGGTGATTGTTGTAATATGCCGACCCGTGGAACCCATGCTGATCAGACCAATGCTGACCAAGCAAGATTTCAGTGTTGTCCTCAAGGAAAAACCGGAGATTTTTCCAAGCCGTTGCGCCGTAATCGTCCGTATATTGGGGCTGTGATTGGAGCGACGGGAAGACAAGGATTTGCCCCGGCGCACCGCAGGCCATGCCACCCCCGCAAGATGGATTTGCCACAGCGGGTTGGTTTGCGCACTTGACCGGAATTTTGCCAGTCGTCGTGTAACCAACATTCGGCCCATTCTTGTAGGCGCATACGGCAACGAAATTAGGATCAACGCCATGCGCGATCCCCGTGCAATTGGACAGCGCCGGGGAATAATATTTGTAAGAGACATCCTTGTGTCCGTCGCCGCGCTTGTTGTCTTTGAACAGGATATGATCTTGCGACCCGAGGTAGAGGTTCGACCCGGCGAAATGCGCTGACATGCCGACCAATTCCTCTATGCCGCCAACGTCTTCCTCCCAATTCGGCCAGCGCGCGTTGTAGTGCTGATGACCGGTCGAGGCCCCGAGCAGCGGGAAGTCTGCAATCATTGTTCGCAAGACGCCATAGCCGATGCAATAATTGATCCGAGTCGAGTCCAGAAACCACTTTGAAACAGCCCACGAGCCGCCGCCGTCCATGTAGACGCGCGCCATGCCGGGCCTTGTGCGAGGCTTTGTCTGCCGCGTTACGCAGACTTTCGTGTACCCGGAGCCGTTGGCGTTGACCCAATTCACATATGCCGCTGCATTTGCGCCGGACGGAATGTCTTGTGACCACGAGACTGCGCCGTTCTCCCACTGGAGCCAATAGGCGTTGGGATAGCGCGGGTCAGCGACAATAAAATTCAATCTCGCGCCGTCGTTCACCGGTAGATTGGTGTGCGTGAACCAACCGCCCGCCGCAGTCCAGCTATGAAGGGCAACGGTTGGTTCTACGGAAACCACGTAGAGCGTCCCGTTCCGCCAAATCATGTCAGTAACCCGCGTGATCGCGCTACTAATCTGCGTTCCCGTCGCACCGCCGTCTGTGGTGAGATAGATGCCGATATCAGATGGAGCCGCTGCCCAGCGCGCCGCTCGCCCCGAGACCTGAGCGCCCCCTTCCTCGACCGCGTAGCAGGTGTAATTTTCACCTGTTGGCCTTGGTATCCACGCGGGTTCGACGTTTGTTACCCCGCCGTCAGTCGTCATTCGCGTTCCGCCATCTTGGACGCCAATCACATAGAAATCCTGATTGACAGGATCGCTTGCGCCAAAGGTTGAGCTGAACATGCGCGACGCATTGTTGCCAAAAACATCAACGCCTGTGATTGACGTATCGACCCAGTTGAGGCCGCCGTCATCGGTCCTGATGACCCGGTCCTTGATCGCGAGGTAGGCTCTGGTCGTGGAGGTTCCGCCCCACGCACCATGATAGCCGCCATTAACGGCGCCTGTGAACGAGAATAGGCCCGCTGGCGCATGACCGGGGCGAACGCACGGCTGCCAATCAACCTCGCTGGCATTCTTGACATAGGCTTGCTGGACGTCCGCCCAGCACATAAGCCGGGTTTTCCCGGCATCACGGGAAGCGCAACCGCCCGTGATCCATCCCGTGCCCCCGTGCTTGGACGCCCGCCACTTGATTGAGCCAATCAGTTGTCCGCCTGAATCCCTCATAGCGCGCGTCCCTGTTTTGCGGCGAACTGCGTCAGCACGGTCGCGCGGTCTGTTGAGTTGAGGACGACGCCCGGCCAGATCGCCACGGCGTAAACACGCCCCGCGAACCATTGCGCTCCGACATTGCGCATAAGCCCGCCGATAGCGAAGCGGTCGCACAAGTTGAACGTGCCGGACGCCCGCGTGTAGCTACGCCGCGTGCCGAGCGTTCCATCGACATAGGTATCGAGATTGAGGCCGTCATCTGTGACAATCGCAACCTTGTCGGTGTTGTCCCACGCGGATGTGAACGTGGCGGCGCTGTTTGCTATTTTCGTCGTCGCGCCGTCATCAGCCCGGTAGTAGGCCGCCGAATTAGCGGCAGTTGCGTTGTGCGAGCCTATCGGGCGCGTGATTGACCCACTACCCGAATTATAGCCCTCCGCTATCAACGACCTGTCCGTCGCCGGATTGCCGCGAACGGCGATGGCAAGTGTGTAGGAGCCAGCGTTGTAAAGCTGTAGGGCTTCAAGCCTGCTCAGGATGTCGTTGACGCCGTCGAATTCAACCCAGTGAAACGATCCGTCCGTACCATAGAGCGGACGCGTCGTGTCGTTGCCGACTGCCGAAATATCGAAGTCGTTTGCCGACTTGTCACCCCAGAAACCAACAACTTGCCCGCCCGCCGTCACGGGCGTTGCCGCAGTGATGAGCTGGAATAGCGTTGAAAGATCGGACGCGTCCAGCCACAGGCCAAGGTTGCCAGACTGCGGAAGCGCACCGGGAGGCGCTGGCGTTACGGTGCGGAACGTGTTGGCGATGCCGCCGACCGTCAAAACCGTGTCAGTTGCCGTGAAGTCGTTGGCCGACGTGACGTGTTGAACCTGCAAGGTTTCCCCAAGGCGAGCGAAACCGGGTGCGGTGCCCCACGTTCCGGCGTTCTTCCGCCATTCGCCGCCCAAGACCGACACGGGAATATCGTACCCGGCAGTTACCCCTGCCAACGCGGGGGAGGCGCTTTGGACGGCAGTCGATTTTGGCTGATCAGCAAGCGTGCCGAGTGCGAGGGCGTCCGGCACAAGATCGACATCCTGAAGCGTTACGGTCGCGGGCACGGTCGCGATGACGCCATTCAACCCCTCAACCTCGAAATTGAACGAATAGACATGATCCCGGTCGTAATCATCCGGCTCATCGTAATTCTTGACGTCGTTTTCGGTGTAGCGGATTGCAAACGATGTTGCGGGCTGCGCCGCGCCATCCAATTCAAAGCGATCCTGATCTTCCCCACTCGCGATAGTGAGATACGCGGGCGCGCTGGTCGTGATGCTTGCCAGAAATGGCAGGCTTTCCAGATTCGTGAAGGCGACGGAGGACGTGATAGTCGGAGCCGCCGCCGTGCCGTGCAACAAGACATTGGACCAACCGGCGCAGTAGCAGCGGATGTAGGACACAGCCGGGGTTGTGATGGCTGCCAGCGTCGCGTTGATCGCCGCAATGTCGGTCGCAGCGTTGCCGGTGAGCGTGATCGATGTATCAACAACGATCGTCGAGAAGGCCAGGTTAGATGAAACGACAATGCGGAATGCGTCGCCAACAGCCTGCATCGCGAACGGCAACGATACCGAAAGCGTCGGCGGGTAGGCTGTAGCTGCTCCGCCAAGGGTAATGCGCGGTCCGTTTGGACTGTAGCCGAGTGATGAGGGGAACGCAGACGCAGAGCCACCAAGCCCAAAAAGCAGGTTGTTCCGCTGTCCGTACCCGTAGCGCATCAGATGACGTAGTAAATCTTGGTTGGTCCGGAGGGGGACGCGACACGCTCAGGCAGGAACTTCAGCGCGATATCGGCCTTGACCGCGAAACCAGTCTGCGAATTGCTACCGTCCTCATCCGAGATCGTGACCGTCCCATCGACGTCGAACCAACACAGCTTTGCATTGGCTGGCATTATGAACGGGAACGATGCACTCGAGCGCAACTTGCGCCCGAGCGAGTCAGGGTTGTTCCGGTAGGACTGATAATCGTCTGACATTTCTGCCCTTTCTCAATTCCCGCCCAGCGAGGCGAAGCGTTCGAGAACACTCTGCTCCGGCTGCGGCGCCTGTATTGCTGATTGAGGCTTGGTCGCCTCAGGCTTGATTTCTTCTGCGCGGATCGGCGTCGCCCATGGCGGCAGCCGGTCGCTTGTCCAGCGGATGTTAGCGCGGTCAGGATCAAGCATGATCCGGCCAGCCTCTGCGTATCCGAACAAGTCGAATGTTTCGTTCGCGCCGTGGCGCTCCCATTTCCCGTCGACAAGAACCTCAGCCGCCAGTTCCGAGAATACTGACCGCGGCAAGCCTTCCGCAAAATAACACCGTCCCGGCCCATGGTCGTCAACCAGAAGCCGCTCGGATGACAGCGCCTTGAGCCTGTCGACGTTCAGGTTGAACTCGATGATCTTCGGCGTGACTGTCTTGCCGTGCTCGTCGGTGTTGATGTCGCGCTTCGCAAGGATTTCCTTGTCCTCTTTCGAGTGGAAGCCCTTGATCAGCTTGACCTTGTGCCAGCCACCCCACGCCTCCCCAGCGCGCGCCATGCGGCGTGCGAACTCGCGGGCCTTATAGGTTACGCCGTCCGGCACATCGTTCTTGTCCCGCGTGCCTGAGCCGCCTGTGTCGATCACTGTGCAAGCGACCGGCAGCCTCAGGTCGGGATTGTCAGCCATGGGAAAGGACCGCCCGATGACGATCTCTCGCAACTGCATCCAGTCTTCGATATTCTCCGGCGGGCGGATATCCCGCCTGTTGCCATCCGGGAGCACGATGTCTGTCGTGGTCAGACGCTCAATGAGCGCAGACCGGCCTTCGAGATCGAAAGCCCAGAAGCCGCTATCGAACTTGCGCCCCCCGACGTCGATCGCAGCCACTACAAACCTAAACCCCGGCGGCACAGTCCCGCGCTGGAAATTGACCGCGAGGCTATCCCCTGTTGCCCGTTCTTCCAACTTGTCAGGATCGAGGCGGCGTGAACTGGATCCAGCCCCCTCATAAACTTCACCCAACGACTTCACGAGGAAGCGCTTCAAGGCATCCGGCTTGCGCGTCCGCTCGAAATGAACGGTCGCCTCAAGATGCTCGCGCACCAGCGGCCCGATTGGGCGCTTCACATTGAGCCCGTGGAACCAGAAACTTGCCGTGTCCGTGTCGATCGGCTCGCCCGTGATCTCGCCATGGACGCTGATCTCTTGCCCGGTGTGGATGATGACCAGTCCATCAATCATCCCGTACCGCTCATCATCGCTGATCATGCAACCGTTGTGCGGGCAGAGCACCGCGGCGCTGCTGATGGCCTTGGTCAACCGCTCGTGGTCGGCAAGGCTGTCATCGCGCTCATAGTGCATCGTCGCACGCATACCGCTCGGTGCGAGCTGATGCGGCGTTGACCAGCATTCGCAGTGTGGACACTGCCAGTACGGAATGCCGCGCGTCCCCGATTTCCAGCCCGGCGTGATACCAACCTCCCAACCAAGATCGGGGTGACTTTCGATGTACGACTTCGCCTGATTCCCGAACGCCTTCTGGCGGCCGCGGATTTCGTTGATGATCTTGCGCGCCGTCCGCATCCCGTCGATTTCCGTCGCGATGATGAGCGGTGCTTCCTTCTGGCGAAGGTTGTTGTCATTGGCGGGCAGTATCTGGACTGACCGGCCCGCGAATTTCTTGTGTCGACGCTTCCGGTCGCTGGATGATTTCCCCAGCTTCGTTTCGATCTCCGGGTGGAGTTCGATGAACGCCGTGAACTCTTTGTCCGCGTAGGAATCGCAGTCAGCACCCGCTTGCAGGTAGATGATCGTATCTGTCAGCGGCCCGTTGCGAAGGCACTTAAAGAGATACCCTTCACCTCCTACCGATTTACCACACCTTTCGGGCCCCGATACGATAACCATCCTGTAACGAGGCGCATCCATGGCATCCATGGCAAACTTCATGTAAGGCGTTCGGCTGAGAGACCAGAGGCGACGCCCGTCGCCTTCTGGGTTTTTAAGATATCGATACAGGACGTTACAATCGACAGTCGATATCCGCTCCGGTGGCAGCAAAAGCGAGAGCTGACCGATCGCTTCCTCGTAGGCGTCCGCGCAGAAACCATCTTCCGCGAGGATGGAAAGCCGATCCTCAATCGTCGCCTGCGCTGCTCCCACGTTGCTTCCTCAGTTCCTTTTCCTGCTCGTCCCGGATGCGGACAAGCGCGGTGCGGATTTGCTCGTCGAAGTTCTCGGCGAACACTGGATCCCAATGACCGGACGGGTCCATGACCGCGCGCAGGCCGAGCAATTCGCGCTGCGTGACCCCGGCGACAATCGCGTGGCTCATCCTGTGATCGGCTGCCCGGACGTAATGCCCTTGCTCGATCTTCCGCTTCTGGACGTCCATCTGGACCGCGTTGATCGCCCGCATTTCCGTGATGGATAGCGAGCCGATGTCTTCGGCGCTGACCTGGATGCCAGCGAGGCGGCTTGCCAAATCCTCCCGGTCTGCTTGCCGAGCGAGTTTGGACTCTTCCTTTGCGATCAGGTATTTGAGCGCCTTGGGGCAGGGCAGCACGTAACCGACGCCATTCGAGCCAACGCTCGTGACCGGGAACTTCGGGTCGGACTTGATTTCCTTGCCCATCGCTTGATCACTGACGCCAACGGCGCGCGCCAGTTCTCCGAGGTTCAGGGTCTTGCTCCCCTTCACGATCTCCAGCGCTTTTTGAAGGCGCGCGAGACGTTCGCTTGAACCTCGCGGCTTACGCGACATGGTGCCTCGCGCGCCTCTTTGCTGTTCCGGGATGGAAGGGAGTTGGCTGCCTGATGTGCGCTAGGCGCAAAAACAATCCAACGAATCCAGTTAGAATACGCCCCCCGCCCATGTCAAGCCTTTAGCACTTCGATGACATCGATTTCATCTCGAACCATCTCATACAGGCGCCTTGCGTAAGAGCACACAATATTCTTGGATGTCCCCTTCCTTATTTTCGCGATACAGTCCGCATCATTCAAAGACACGTTGTCCCTCACCACAAGAAGAACAACCTGCTTGTCAACATGCGGTGACTTGGAGAGAAGGGCCATAGCCCTGTGTATGTACTCCAATATATACGACTCCTTTTCTGTGCGCGGCAGAAAGTCATATGACGTTGCTCGGTTCTGTATTGAAAACCCATAATTTGACATGATGGTTGAATTTCCAATCGCCTGATATTCATAGTTATGTGCCAGCGTCTTGAGTGCGGCATACTCTTCATCTGAAAGCGCGCCAGATTTCCACATATTCTTTATCGTGATAACCTGCCTGCGCTTATACGTGACAACGGTTCTTACATCGTTCTTCCCAGAGTCATCCACAGGCACAGTGTATTCTTTGAGAACGCCCTTCGCGATTAACTCAGGTGTTGGGGTTACGACTGCCGGTTGATGATCGACGGGGAACCCATTCGCGATCTGCTCAAGTGTCATCGCTCTAGCCTTCTCACGCGCAGCCTCATCGCGGTCCCTCTTGAGGATTCCTGCGACCCTGATGCGCTCCCTAACCTCGAATGGAGATTTGGGTACAGGCGGAAACTGGTCATTAGCGCGAACCATTTTTCCCTCCTTGATTGCAGATGCCCTCAGAGCCCCTCAGAGCCACCTCAGGCGTGCTCAGCGTCTCTTGGCTACCCAACATCATCCCGAGGCCACTTTCGCGCTGAGCGTTGATCTGGTGAGCCCTGAGCACCCTTTCGGACTCCGATGCGATCAGGCCCGCCATGTCGTTGCGGATGTCGAACAGGATGTTGAATTGGTCGATGGTCATGCTTTCCGCTCCCCAAACATCTTCACCGCCAGCAATTCGAGCTGCTTCTGGTCGAGGTAGGACCGCAGCCAGTCAGGGTTGATCAGGACGATCCCGAGGTCATGCCAGGCTTTCGCGGCGGCCGCTCTGGCGAGGCTGTCGTCCGCTTCCCGGCACAGCGGGGCGAGCGAGGCCAACGATGACCGGACGCCACTCACGCCTGCGCTCCCGCTTCCGCCGTGTCCGGCACTGGCACCGGAACATCGTACCGGTGGAAGGTCGCAACCGCCTTGTCCCAAGCCTCGTCCAGCAAGCGATCGATGGGCCTACCGTCCGTCCCCGGCGGGGTTTTCCGCCAATCCAGAACCCATTCGACGTCGCTGGTCGCCTCCCGGATGTCCCGTTCTTTCATCTGATTTTCGATCTTCGCATTGTCGGCAAGGCGGCGCTCTCTGGCGGCTTCCGCGGCCTTGTCCTCAGCAAACATCTCCCGGACCGCGCTGTCGAAATACGAGGCGGTGTATGGCTGCTTTCCCCCGTCTTTCCGTCGTTTTTCTGCCAATCGCTCGACGGCTGGGATCACGGTGAAATCGAAATCCATCCCGTCCCGTTCCCACAAATCCAGCATCTTCCCGAGATCAGACGGGAAGTTGGCCATGCCAGCGGCGTGGATGAATTTTGCGAACTTCGGACTTGGCGGAGGTTCGTTTCTCGGATTTTGAGATTCCGGTTTTTTCGCGCGCGGATTCTCAGTGTAGAATGTTTGAGTATTATCTCTTATAATAGAAGATGAAGAAGAAGGGGGGGGTTTTTGCCGGGTTTCCGAAAACCCCCCTTCGGCATCTACATTCTCGGTGTTTTGTGGGGTATTATTCTTGGGCGGACGCCCCCCCATTTTGCCATATTCAGCACCCTTGTATCCATGCTCAGCCCCCGCTTTTCCGGCGTTTGAGCGAGATTCCCGAATTTCTTCATCGCGAACCATGCGGCGAGAAAATATGCCTTTTTCGTCACGAGAAAACACGTCGTTTTCTTCGAGTTCGACGAGAATCTTTTTCAATTTTTGTGGAGAAATTCCGCAGATTTTTTGCAACTTTTTCTCGATTTTTTGGTCAAGATATCCGTAGGGCTCACTCTGGTGCATGAAACAAAGCATATCCATCCAGACCGCTCGGGCCTCGATTGAGCACATTCTGAGGCCCAAATCTGTGAGCCAGTCAGAGGGGTAAAACTGGAATGCGGGACGCTTTGACATATCAGCGGCCTCCTGTTTTTGTGTCGCGGCTCATCAATTGGCTCCACTGTGAAAGTTCGATCCGCGCACAGCCTGGTACGCGCCCATGAAATAGATTTTCCGGTGTCCGGTCTCAGACCCGCGCACCTTGGCCGCGATCAGGTCCATGCGGTCGCGGGCGGCTTCCATGTCCGTCCGCCACTTCTCCCAAGCGTTGATCGACTTGATGTCGTCGCCCTTCTTTGGTTCCTCGTTCTTGAGGTAATATTCCTCGCGGTAGAGGAAAAACACCATGTCCGCGTCCTGCTCGATCGAGCCAGAGTCGCGAAGGTCCGAGAGCATCGGGCGCTTGTTTTCGCGCTGCTCAACGCCTCTGGAAAGCTGGCAGAGCAGGATGATGGTGAGGCCCAAATCCTTGGCCGCAATCTTGAGTGCGCGGGTGATCTCAGAGACCTCCAGCACCTTGTTCCCGCGATAGTCGTTGTCCGCCTTGAGCAACCCGAGATAGTCGACAATGCAGACCTTGAGCGGCGTGCCCTTGGCCTCCATCACGCGCTTCATCCGGCGCATCTTGCCGATCAAGTGCCCGACGCGCATGTCTGCTGTATCGTCGTAGATCAGCGGCCATGAAGCGCACTCAACGCGCGCTCTGCGCACCATGTCGAGATGCGGTGTCGCCAGTTTACCCTTCTTGAGCGCCGCGTAGGTGAACGATGAACCGTGATAGTCATAGCAGATGTCCGTCACCTGCCGCTCGATCAGTTGCTCCTTGGACATTTCTAACGAGAAGAATTGGGTGCCGATGTTGGCGCGGGCACACGAGCTGGCGATTGTCACCGCGACCGCGCTCTTGCCCATGCCAGGGCGACCTGCAATTACGATGAGGTCGCCATCATTCATGCCGCCGCCGGTCAAATCGTTGAAGTCGTCCAGACCGTCGACGCGCAGTCCGGGGCGCACGCCGCCGGCCAGTATCGCATCATACCGCGCGATCATCGCATCCCACGCCTTGTCCAGAGACGCGACATGCTTGCCGTGAGATGGAGACGCCACAGCGACCTTGTTTACAGCCTCGTCGACGGTCTCAATGAGTGCGGAGAAGGGTTCGCCCTTGGATGTGTCCAGAGCCCGCTCAATGCCCTCCTGCAGCGACAGGACGAGTTCACGGCGCTGGTAGAGGTCGAGTATCTGTTGCGCGAATTGCTTGGCGCCGATCATAGCCGCGCCGGATCCGGTTAGCGTCGCCAGATACTTGGCACCGCCCAATTCTTCCAAAGCAGCGTCGGATGCGAAGCGCGGCTTGATTGTGATTGGATTGGCGACGCCGCCCTTGGCAACCTCGTCACAGATTGCCGCGTAGATGCGGCCATGCACTTGCTCCCAGAATGCTTCCTTGGGCAACCACATGATGTCCGAGACAAGGCGATTGTCGATCATGAGCGCGCCAAGCAGCGCGGCCTCCGCCTCGACGTTCTGAGGCAGGTGCTCAGGCTCTATGGTGGGTGTTGAGACTGGTTTGAGGGCGGTGGTCATGGCAGCCTTCCCAGATCAACTTTAGGCACATCACGATCGCCCCTCACAAACCTGTCGGCCATCAATTCAGCAAACGCCGCGGTGGAGCGCCCATCGTACCCATAAAATGAGCCAACCCCAGCAACTATGCCCTCCAGAAACACCCACGCCTCAGGCTCTGAGCGGCCAGCAAGAATGATTTTGAGGACAGTGATAACCTCACGTATTTCGTCTTCGCGGTTCATGCCGATGCCACCCATCTCTTGAATGTCGCCTGCCAAGCTGTTTCAGCCCGCTCCAATTCAGCCATGAACGCCTCGTCATCCCCGAGTTCGGGATTGGCCGCCCGGCGCTGGCACAGGTTGAAATACCGCTCCTGCACGTCCTCAACGACGCGCTTGGTTGGCAGGGGGATGACGTTCGTCATGCTGTGGCTCCGAACATTGCCGGGTGCTTCTCGACCATGGTGCGCAGGAGCGTGGTGGAGAACATCTCCATCTCTTGGCGGTTGCGGCGCTCCCAATCGTCCATGACGGTAGGCTTCCCTCCGTTTTTCCACTTCCAAGGCTTTTTCAGGAGATCGGGGTTCTTGAGCACCTTGTCAGCGCGCTCTTGGGCGATGTCCGGTGAGATCAGCCCGTCGCGCAGCTTGGCGACCAAGCGGGCATCACCGGCCGCCGCACAGAAACTCCGCGCAAGGACTTTGTGTTCAGCGCAGAACGCCTCGATCGTTTCGAGTAATTCAGTCCGCCGGTCATTCGCCATCGCGTTGCGCTCGCGGCGCTGACTGGTGAAGGAATCGGTGCCGCCCTTGTCGGCATCCTTCCACGGCATTCGCAGTAGCGCCTCGACCCGCTGCCGGGTGACAGGCTTCATGAAACCGCCTTGGCGCATCCTGAACACGATGGCCTTGTTCCCAACGGCGTTGCCGAAGGTGGAAGGCGCGATCTTGTTGTCGACCAGATATTGCTCAATGCGGGGGAGAAGGTCGTTGGTCGTCACTGCGAAGCCTCCAATTGCTTTGCCACAGCCTGCCCTTGCTCAATCGCGGACTGGACCATCTCGCGCGGCAACAGGCAGGGGTTGGGGGTGCGGCGGAAGTCATCCACCGTAATCTTGTCGCGGGCGATGATGCCCGGCCGCGCGTTCTCAGACAGGGGTAGGCCAGAGACGACTTTGACGATGAGGGCAGGGGACCATTTCATGTCACCACTTCCCCGCCAGAAGGTCGTCATTGCGCCACGGCGGCGTGATGCCTTCCTGCTTGAGCGCGTAATCCAACAGGCCAATCGCGTCGGCCTCATTGTCGTTCTCAGGCTTCAAGCCGAACTCTTTGGCCATGGCCATCGCCCAGGCTTTGAACTCCTTGGTCGACAAGCCGCGGCCCTTGCCGAGTGCGACCTTTCGCCATGTGGAGTTGGACGCCTCATCGCACCGGACGCGCTTGGCCTTGCAGACGAACTCGACAATGGAGCACATCGCATTGGCGTTGCGGTTATTGACCTCGGTGCTTTGCGCGTCACCCCGGAGTGGGGATTCGTAGATAACCAGATCCGGCGCACCAAAGGCAAACGCATCAAGGATCAGTTTGTAGAGATTGATCATCATCGTCGGGCGGTCGGTGTAGGGCCCGCCCAGCTTCCATGTGCCGTAGCTGGGCTTGGAATCGCCACTGCGAAACCGCGCCCAGCCCGTCGCGCTCTTGGATAGATCAAGCGCGAGAATGTCCATCAGTCGACATCCAGCAATTGTGTCTGAGGCGCTTCGCCCGTCGGAACGATGTCCAACGTGTCAGCGTTCACGCCTTCAGCTTGGTCAGCAAGGTCAGCGTGGAGCACGATGTCAAACTGATCGCAGCCGCCGCGGAACGCCCGGAGCCATGCCTGCTGTTCAGCTTCTTCCATCTGCGAAACTTTGACCGCAGTGCGGAAGCCCGCGATGTGGACATGCGCCTCGTTCTTGACTTCCTTCCAACCATCGCTTGCAGTTTTCATCGCGCGCTTCTGATCGGCGTTCGCCGGGGCGATGTCGTTTGTGTAAATCTTCGCGGCGTGTTCAAAATCAGGGGCGATGACCTCGCCGCTGATCGCTTTCTTTTTCGGGCCTCGGGCCATGTGTCAGTCTCCGTTGTTGCGCCGCCTTGAAAGTCCGCCCCGGATCGGCGGCGCGTCCGGGACAGAAACTGTCAGTGCGTAGAGCGCTTCTTGCGCAGACCCTTTTTCGCGGCGTTGCGGCGCTTGATGAAATCGACGCCCTTCGGGCTCGCGCGCCATACGGCTGCGCGCTCCTCAATCTGCGCCAGTGCAGCGAGTTGCCTGTCAGAATAGGTGTGATCCGGGGGGAGAACGAAGTGCACCACGTCAAGCCTCCTGTGAATGTGGCCGCTGGGGCAGGATTAATCCGGACGTTTGGAATGGGAGTAAGGGACTCCCCGTCATTCCCTCGGATTCTCGCGCGGTATCGGAACGCATCCTGCCTCTTTCGGCGCCAGCGGCGGCACCGGGGAGGTTTCCAAGGCGTAAACGAACGTAGGAAACGCAACTGGTCAACGCTTCGTTAGGAGTGTTCATATACCCTCTATTGGCCTTTTTCTGCCGGTTTCCCGGCGCTAATCAGATGGAATTATGTTTGGGTTGATTAAGCGTATTGCGGGTCGGGACGGATTGACCGTTTCCCGACCCGCGCGACCCGGAGGCCCGTCCAGCGTTGGAGGCACCGGAAACTGGATATGGAGCGACGCAGATCATGCGGCGCCCGTCAGATGAGGGATTGGAACCTCTTTGCTGGCAGCAAGCAATTTGAGGTGCGCCAAGCGCGACGCCGGTATGCCTTTGTATCGCCAGCTATGGACGGTCGTGAAAGGGGCTTCCATCATGCGTGCGACAACGGCAGTGCCGCCGAGCGCATCGATGATTTCTTTGGCGATTTCGTCGGGTTTCTGTTCCATAAATCGAGTATTACGAAAAACGTAACCGCCTTGCAAGAGGAATTACGATAAGCGCGGCAGGCGACTGAAACGCATTTTCTCCACGCATCGGAGTCCCGAAGGCGGCAACATCTTGATGTCTGATAACTCGTGCGTATCTTCCATCATTGCAGCCGATGGCGAAATGATCGTCATCAGTAGGGTGATCTGGATCGTTCACCGATTTTAGGAGTGGCATCTATGTCGACTGAGCAAGCACAGCCCACGCGGGCGCCAATGGTGTCAAAGGTGATCATCGCGATACTGATTGCCGGCGCTTCCTATGTCGCTTGGGAGCGACTGCGGCCTGTACCGGTGGAGTGCGACATCAACGGCTTCATCATAGACGACTCTGATACAGAATACCGAGCAGAGAACGCAGCCTTGATTGCGGAGCGCAGCTACGCGGCGATAGGTTCGCGGCCTGCCGATAGGGCCTCTTTGGACAGGGCCCCAAGCTGTGAACGAACAGTGCTCGACCGCAGAAACCCAAGGCTCTCGACACACTGATGCGATAAACGTAATTTTTCTGTTGACCTGAATTACGAAAACCGTAATGCTCCTCCCATAGCCGGATGGTTCCCGGCTGTTGGAGGTCAAAGTGTCAAATCCAGATATTCCCCCAAGCGCGCCGGTCTATAAGGGCTGGGCTCTTGTCATCACCGATGATCTGTCGTTCGATCGCGGGTCGTGCTTCCACGATGCGGTGAACGTCGAGACTGGTGAGCGCCAGGCGCTGCATTGGTCGCCATTCAAGCGGTACGAGCTGCATCACTTCCAGTATTTTGTCGACAGCGGCTTCCCCGGCCCGATGGCCAATGGGAATTGGTTTCCGGCTGACATTGACGTGGCGATTGCTGATGGCCGGAGGGTCGCAGCATGAGGTATGTCGCTGCTGTTGTAATGGCCCATTGGTCACTGCTCAACTTGGAGCGCGCATTTGCATCCACGTCCGCGATTGGATTTGTTTGGCACTTCGCGGTCTTCATGTGCTCCGCTGTTTGCGCCTTCGTTATCGCGACGGAAGGTGCAGCATGAACGGCCCCCTCGTCCGCGCACTAGCCCGCCTAGCACGTCCTACGCCTGCACAGGAATGGCTCGCGCAGACACGCCCCATCACGC
>ERZ724509.195-NODE-195-length-29587-cov-4.375559_pt1 | contig 29587 bp, 45 predicted proteins | sample MGYA00376042_ERZ724509 | MGnify/ENA primary metagenome ERZ724509 (study PRJEB28724, sample SAMN07190887) | wastewater metagenome | isolation source: effluent of sewage treatment plant in Hong Hong | place: USA: Christiansburg, Virginia | collected 2016-03-01 ...
TCTCTTGCCCACATAACACAGTGAGTAGATTTCACGATAGAAGCATCTCACCTGCTCTCCATTATTTTCTGCTCTGTTTCATTTATACGCTTGTCGAGTTCTTCTAATAATGCTTTCCACTCTGCACTTTGCTCATACTTGCGTAAATCCTTATATGCCTGTACATCATCTGCGATAGTTGCCTCTGTCATAATAAAAAGTTAAAAAATAATTATTGTGCTTGTGTTACTTGTGCATTCTGCTGTGCCATATTAGCACCTGTCATTGAGCTTTGTATGTTCTTTGCAGATTGGTCAGCTTGTACCATTCCAGGATCCATTTGAGGTGAAGCAGCTTGTATTCTTGTGTACGCATCGAGGTGAGCTTGTCGGTGAAGCATTTTAGCGACTGTATCGAGACAACCCTCATGAATAATAAGGTGCGTAAGATGATCGTCGGTTTCATTAATTGGAAGATCAATTGTAGAGTTGAGTAGTATGTTCTCTTGTGCTGCAATAATCTCTTGAGGAGTTTGAGGAACATAGAGATTAGCTTTCATTGGGTCTATTCCGTTTGATTCCAATACTTCCCTTGCGTGTAGGTCTTGAGCTATTTTTGGACGCTCTATGCCCTGTAAGATTGCGAAAGTATTAGCAAGAGCTGTTCTATTCTTCAATTCCTTCTTTTCCTTCTCACTTACTGGAGTAACTGTGATAGATACTTCGATATATCCGAGGAATTGTTCTCTTGAAAGCTGTTGACTCACAAATCCCATACCTGTTTTAATCTTGGCAATCTTCTTATCACCACTTGCGAAGTTCTCTAGGTAAGAGCGAAGCCAAAGACGGAGGAAATCACGATCGAACCATGACTGTATCTTGTCATCAAGAGCGATTCCAACATCTGTACTATTTTGTACCATGTTCTGCACTCCGAGAGTTTGACGACTTTCTGGGCTTGTTCCTTGTGCTACATTTCCACCAATTCCATTTGTAGAGCGTGAAATGTTTGTTTGGAGCATGTCTTGTATGTTCGCTGAGTTGTCAGAGCGTACATCTTTTGGAAATGGAGCTATAGCGTTATTAATATTCTCTCAATCATCAGGATTGGTAGGGATAAACTTATTGAATCACATATCGAGATCAGCAGGTCGCTTGATGAGTCTCGTGTTGTAGAGATACATTGGATAGAGTTCTGCCTTATCCTTCTTGTATCGGAGGTTTTGGAGAAGAACAATAGCCATCTGTGTATTCTTACAGATAGTTGCAAGTCTTTGCCCGAAGATGGTAGAGCGGTCAGGTCTCCAGTTGTTAATGAGTACAGGAAAAGGAATGAGATTGTTCTCTTTCTTCTCTTCCTTCGTGACCGCAGCAAGTTTCTCCATGTAGATAATAACTGAGTCATTGTTTCCAGTGACTACCAAATATTTATCACCTTCGTAAGTAGTAAAGTGATAGTAAACATCGTAAACAGGATTGTAAGTGTCATTTGAAATGTCGAGGACATCATTTGCTTGCTTCAAGCTTGCATCGTTAGCGGTAATCTTTTTTGTAAATGTAAGAGCTTCTTTGTCGTAGTAATCAGGGAGTTGGTCTTTTCTCTTCTGTGTCTCGAAACCTATAAAGTTAAAAGTCTTATCTTGGTAGTTTCCATCAGGGTCAGGAATAACACAAGAAGGCTTTACGACTTCAAAGATAGGTCGTTTAGCCACTCAGTCCCAACCTGTAAGAGCCATTATTCCTGCTCCGTAACGATAAGTATCAAACTTTAATTGAAATCGTATGTTCTCGAAGTCTTCACTCTCTAAGTCTGCATCTTTGACTGCATTAAGGTTATCAACGAATGCTTTGTACATTTGGTTAAATTCCTTTGGTTCAAAGGTTGCAATTGGTCTCTCTGTATAAGTACGAGCCATATAAGCCCATACAACATTGAAGAAAGTAGTATCACCGATACTTTCCTTTTCCTTCCTCTGGTCAAAGAATATCAAATCCTCTTCGATGAAGTCATTTCGTATACAAGTAACCGAATTAAGTCACCGTACATGCTCATCTCCCACTTGAGAAAGGAGATCAGCATTTTCGTATTTATTCTTTGAGGTTGCCTCGTTTTCATCCTCATTTTCCTCTTGATTTTTTGTATTCATAAAATAGGTGTAGTTGGCGAACAGCTATAGTATAAAGTAATTTATTTTTTTTGTACAGTTTTAATATGGAGACATTTCAACCTCTTCAAATTGCGTCTCCTCTTCTTCTATATCTTCTGGGAGCATTCATCTATCATCTATCTCAAAAGAGTCTATAAGTTCTGTCTTTCACTGGATCACTTGTCAGACAGGTCATTGCTTCTTTAATTCAAAATACTCTCTCATCATGATAGCATCAGAAAAGTCAGGTGAACGACCTAGTTTCTCTTTTATTTCCTCTTTGGATATGATTTCAAGAGTTCTGTCGTTGTCTATGTTTATTTGTACAACTACGTCTATCTCCTGTGTTATTTGTGTTTGGTATGCTTCTTCTTTGATACTTATATTACCCTTATTCACATCATCTGCGAGCATGAAGTAGCATTGTGTCTTGAGATTCTTGTAGTTTCTCTTCTTACTAGGCACTTTGGTAGCATTGGCAGGACTGATAGCTCTAGAACCATTCTGAAATCACTTGCATCATAACTGATCTACAACTCATCATCCTACTCCATCCTCATCACAAATAACATTTCTAACTGGTACTTCATTCATTATCATCATCTCTTGTATAGCTTTCGTCACTTCTGTTGTAGAGCTGGAATCAATAACAACTATCTTGAGTATAGTCCATCAGCTCCAGAGAATAATAACAGTCTTATCTCTACCAAAACGAGCTACATCACAAGTAATATACTTCTCTCCTAGTTGTCTTGGGTTGCTCCATAAGGCATTGATAGCTTCATAGAGGAATAAACGACCAGGAGTAGCATCGTATTCAAAATTACCATACAAAAGTCTTTGCTTGGTTACTTCATCACTTCTCTCTAGTTGTTCAATATAGGTTTTAGGTAGCTTCTTGTTGTCAGTAGCGAGAGCAGGTATAAACATTCTATATTCTGGAAGTGTTCCATTCTTATCTGGAAGGTAGTAATCACGATAGACATGTCACTTATCAGGATTGAAAGAACCGAGAAACTTCGGTATCAGATTGTACTCTTCATTCTTCTGTCGTCAGATACGAGTCTTGAGTATCTTGAGACAATCACTATCTATCTCAGCAATCTCATCAGCGAATCAGTCAGTCAATTCAAGAGAACCAAACCGAGTGTAGAGAGGGTCACTTGGCATGTATGAAAGGTCTAGGAGAAGTATTTCACTTCCATTAGCAAACTTAATAACAGAGTCCTGAGCGTTATAGACTCAGTGCTGTGCTTTTGGTATCTCATAATCAGACAGGAACTTAAAATAAGTCGCTAGAGTAGTTTGCTTCAATCGCTTCAATTCTTTTCGTCAGAAGAATCACCTAGTTCAAGGGTACTTGTTTCGTACCATCCATTGCCAAGCGACTCAAGTGTAGCTCTTAGCTCATCCAGCTCATCAACCATATCAGAGATCGGTCACTCAGTTGTTATGGTCGAGAAGAATAGAGAGAGCTTTCTTTTGTTTCTCATTTCCATAGGTATTGAATTGAAGCTTAGCCATTATGCTATGGTGATAGAGTCTATCCGAAGGTTACCATCTATTTTAGTATTCAGCTCTTGTTTTAGACTAAACTCGTCTTTACTCTTTCTCTCTAGCCAGTCTTTACTTGCTCAGTAATCTTCTTCCTCCATCTTCTTTACCCAGTTGAGTTTTGCCTTTATGTTAGGGCTTTTCTTTAATGCCTCTTTTCGCTCTCAAAACTCTGGATTGGCTTCTATATAACGATACAGAGTAGCTGGCGAAATATCAGCATATAAACTTGCTTCATCATCAGTAAAACTATGAGCAAATGCAAACTCTAGTTTTGCGAGGACACTTTCGTCAATTACTGTTGGTCTTCATCAAGCATGAACCATAACTATTTTAGTAAATAATCCATATCGGAACTACCGTATACAAAAAGAGCAATCTCTTGTTTTGTTTTTCACCAAGATTGCATGAGTTGTATTATGTATTTTTCTTTATCACTTCGCATTATCTTAAATAGGTTATTCGTATATTGTCCACATCAGAAACCTTTGGTTTCTTTTTTGGTATTACTGTTGTTTTAAACTCTGTCTCTTCCCATTCTCCATTTACTAAAACTTCTACCTTTATAATTTCAGGTAGTGGCATTCACTTTGTATATTTAGAAGTCCATTGTTCCATATTATCGTTTAATTAATTCTATAAGTTTGTAGTAATCCCCTATTCCTATTGCTTGTGCTATGAGTGCTATTTCTCTACTGGTGAAGTTATTTAAAATACTACTGGTTATCGTCATAGACATTTGTCTCCTCGTCACTGATATTTCAGCGAGGTCTCTCGTCATGTCTTGGCGAGTTTCGTAGGACATAGAGTAATTATACTTATGTGTTATAGATTGCAATAGACTCTCTCAATTAAATCTGCATCATGCCCTTTAAACATCTCCTTTTTCATAAAGTCTACAACACTTCTCGGTATTGGATCGTTGTAAAACTTGTCTTTCCAGAATTGATACCATTTTCTTTTCTTTGTTGCTCATCCTAATAGCACAAAATACGTAGTAGAACCATCTAATATCCCTTGTTCGTATTGTTCCATGTGTATACCTCTCCACCTTTTCCCCTGTATCAAGGCACCAAATCAAGTAAATATACCCTGTGTAGGCATTGATTCTACTTCTTGCTTATGTTTTCCTTGATCGGAATATTCAAAGAACTTCATGATGTCTTTATCCTCGATTTTAATATGCTTCATTATCTCTGGAATGAAGTAGATGACAGTCTCTAAATCCTTTTGTTGTTTGTTGGTTAGTTTCATAGGAATTGTTTCTTAGGTTATTGAAAATCAAGTAAAACCGATAGCGATGGCGTCTGCTTCATCTTCTGATTCTACTTGCAAATTGAATTTCTTGTTAACTGCTTCTCGTACTTGATCCTTCTTGGCATTTCCTTTTCCAGTCATTACCTTCTTGATCTGTGAGGGTGAGAGTATTTCAAGTTGTATTCCTCTGTTTCAGCAAGCATAGATCATAGCACTGAGAGTGATAGTGAGGAGTCTACATATTTTTGGGTTCACTCTTGAAAGACTCTGAGGATCTTCTGTAAATACAATGTCAGGCTTCCATGTGTCACACTGGTTTCACATGAACATGAGCATGTTGTAAAACTTCATGTAGAAATCCTCTGCTGGTTCTATTTCGGCGTGATCGCTATGCTCTAGCATTCCATTGTTGAAGAATGCTATTCCTACTTTTTTCGATGATTGATCTATGGCGAGTATTTTCATTAGTTTGAATAATCAATTTTAAGAATCTGTCCTGTGTGTTCGTAGTGGTGCCACGCAAAACTTACAATCTCAATGTTATCAGGATCGAGTCTGTACTCTTCTCCTCTACTCTTGGGTATTTTGTGGCTCATGTTCGAGACAGTGAGATCGTCTACATGTATTCTTTTCTGTGTCTCATTTCAATTCTTATCAATATGTTTAGCAACTACCATGTCATACTCATCTCTCATCTGTTCTGCTATCTTCTTAAACAACTCTAGCTCACCTGTCGGTCATTTCTTCACCTTCTCTGGTACTCTCCCTATTACTCGAATAGAGTTCTTGGCTTTTAATCTCTTTGCTTTCTCTCTTTTCTCTTGGGTATTTTTCATAGATTATTTTACTATTACCATTTTGAGTACCTTTCTGCACATTTTATTCCAGAGAAAGTCTGGCATGCCTTTTGGTTTATCCTGCACATAGAGCTTGAAAGTCTCATCAAGGATAGTAGCTCTGTCTGCACAGGTTTTCAAAGTCCATGCTCAGAGGAGGTTTGTTTCTTCTATATCAAGAAATGTTCTTTCGGTAGTTATTTTCATAATCCTTTGTATTTAAGAAATCTCTCCATCAATCTTTTATACTCTTTTCCTCTCATATATTTATCCTTGTTCTTTGCCTTGTTAATTCCCTTCTGTATCTTGTTTATGCACCTGTCCATTATAGCTTTTACTCTCTCTTTTACAATTCTTTTTTCGGGTTTGATCGCATCCTCGAAAGTCCAACCGAGACGTAATCGAGCTACGAATTTATAGTAGACTACTTTCGGTCAAGTGGTCTCCTCATATCTCCAGTACATTTCTGTGTATGTCTTTTTAGTTTTTTTCATTTTATAAAAGGTAATAAAGCAAAGCAACGAGTGTCAGAGCAACAAGTATACAGAGTATTCAGAGCTGAGAGTGGTCTTTCTTTTCCATATGATTTATTAAGAAGTACTCGTAACTCTTTTCTTAAACTGATTTTCAAAGTCAGTTTAATAAATAAACGTCTCTACCCTCTGGAATCTAGTTGCAAACTATATTGAGCTTATTTTGATGCCTCACGTTATATCCGTAGAGTCTTTTGCCTATGATCCCCTTCTTCGACCAGACTCCGTACATTCTGTGACATTCTTCGAGCTTTTCTTGCCATGTGTTCATATATCTGTATCGGTCATAACCCCATCTATTGTGGTCGGAACGAATCTGACAAAATCAGAGAGCCAATCACCTGTCTCAGATTGCGTTTTCGTCCCACATACTCTCGGCACTCACCGTAAGTATGAAGTCGATATCTCACCACTTCTTCCAAGCGTAGGTGATTTTGTCTTCCGCTTTATCGGCAGTGCAAACGCCTCTTTTTCAACCACCTTTAATGGTGGGAAGTAGTGTCGGTTCCTTTTGTACGGCTTGTAACGCCCTCTTTGGTCTCTTGGTTTGAAGGTGAGAACTCTTATCGACTCGAGTAGTTGGAGCTGGACTAGGAAAATGACAGTCAGAGCTACGAGTACAAGACAGAATATTATAGCTAGAAAGGATATCATAGTAATTGGGGGTTAAATTCCACTTTGCAGGAGTCACACCGCTATCAGGAGGAGACACGTCAGAATAAATAGTTTGAGGAGAAAACGCATATATAATCCAGACTAGAAATGAAATAAAAAGGAGAATAGGGATCAGGTGGAGGAGGAAGTGAAAGAGTTTTGGTTTCATATTATTTGATTGAGCTAATAGCTGTACGACAATCCTTGATTCATCCGTTGTATCCTCAACTTTCTATTCATTCGTTCTCAAAGTATGTCTTATTGGCTGGCGGTAGACACTCCAAGCATTCCTTCCGCATATCTTCCCTTCACCTCTGATAAGCGAGGGAGACTTCTTGTTCGATAAAGGCAAGTAGTTCGTTCTTTCTCTTAGAATCTTCAAATTGATTTAAAAACCTCTCTCTCAAGTCTTTATTGTCCATATAGTGGTTATTTAGAAATTTCACTCGCTGGGATAATGTCACACATTTCTCAGCACTTTTGGCATTTTCAATAGTATTTGAAGGGCATTGCTCTGGTGTAGATGGGGTGATTCCGTGGGCTTCTTTAAAAGAGTTATAAGAACCATTATTATCTTGACACCATTTGTGGAAGTAAGCATTTGTGTATCAAGGTACAATCCTATCAGAATCATATATTTTTGGTTGTTCTATTGCTTCCTCTTTCTCTCCTGTAAGAGAGTCGATGAAGGTGAGGAGTTCTTTGTATGCCTTACCTTTATAAAATTTGCTATCCGAAGTACCGTTATCAAATGGTGAAGATTTTATTGATTCTATCCTTCGCTCTATCTCTTCTCTAATTTTTAGTACTTGTGATGCCATGCCTACTACTCTATCAAAATTCTCTTGGTTGATGTGTATTACTTTTTCCTCTGGCTTCTCTTCTACGAGTTCCATGCTTCAGAGAGATACGAGTTCATCTGGCGTGTTACAAGTATTAAACCATCCTCATCTCCAAAGAACTTCACCACTATCACTTAATTCGATTTTATCAATCTGAGATTTTCCCCACTTATCACCTATGTACCTATAGGTTTTTCAGTTATGTGTGATTTGTAGATTGCTCATGATTGAGGGGGTTATTGTAGATATTGGTTAAAGTCGACACCGAAGAAGTCTCTTGCAAACATTATGATCTTGTCGTTGTACTCAATAAACTCTTCAGTCGTGAGTATTGTGGTCGTAGGTTTGCGTTTTATTCTTTTCCTACCATCGAGCTTACTTTTTATTATTCGTGGCTTTAAGAGGCGTTTTTTCATTTCCTCGTGCCATTCATCGTCTGTATACCCTGCGTTCTGTGCTACCAATAGATTGAGAATAATCCTATATCTTCGGTTTTGCTCTGGACTCCTGATCTTCTTTGCTTTCTTTACTTCAACGGAGTAATCACCATCTGCAAGCGTTTCAAAGTATTGCTTCAAAGAATTAGTGACTGTGCCATTATGTTTCGAGAAGTAGAGCATTTTTAGAATGGTGATTCATCATGAATTGATTTACCTGGGCTAGGTAAGTCTCTCGGGGTGTAGCTCAGATATGGTAATCCTGTCTTTTGAGACTTACCGACCATAAGATTAACCCAACCTTTGTCGCTCTTTGCCTTATCGATCTTTTCGAGGTCTTCTGGTGAGAGTGTAAAAACCATATAGTCCTTACCTGCCTTACTTACTTTGTTCTCGAATCTACCAATAAATACCTTGTTGCTATTCTCGTACATAAAAATGAATTAAAAGAAGTTAGAATTGTTTTTTGCTCTTGAAGAAGCATTTGCCCCGTCATCGTCTTGGGTTTTGAGATCGAGGAGTTGAAGTAGGTTGTACCTTCGGTAATAGGTGATGATAGAACCTACTGCTTGGGGGTCTTGCTGTTGTGTTTCCTTATTATGGATTGTTTGGTACACATTACCAGCCTTGTCTTTCTTGTTGTCATCCCACTCACGGATCGTCTCTATACTCCCTATTGCTATAGAAGAAGAAATACAAGCATCACTCTCTACGTCATAAATGGTCGTAACAACAGAGCCATTCTGTGTCGCATGTATGATGAGTATTTTTAGCTCTTCCAGATAAGGTCTAATCTTTGCTTGGATTTGAGCAAGATCAGCATATTTATAGTTATATGCTTGCTCGTCTTTGAGAAGTACAATAGACTTCTTCTTGAGTTCAAAGAGCTTTTGTATGAGAGTGAGTTTTTCCATTAGAAAGGATTAAATAAATTGATTGTGTCACCGTATACGTGTTGTCGGAGAGCTTCTTTTTCTTTTCTCTCTTGGTAGAGGAATAAGTAGTATTTGAGGCTAGGCATAGCGATCTTGTGTTTCTACCATGTAACTAAACGACTCACGTTCTGCGTTGATCTGTCTCTCGCTTCTCTCGAAATCCTCTCGGTGGTCAGTTGCAAGGTTGCTGTGTAGCTCTTGGCGTAAATCTCTGAACCTGCCGAAATGATCTGGGACTGTCCATGCATTTTCCATATATGGAGGTATGAAGAAATAAAGTGTCTACATATATCCACGCCCTCACACCATTCGTAACGAGATTGCTCTCTGAGCTCAGAGTGGACATTTTAGTGTGAGGAAGAGGATATACGAGAGCGGTTGTAATGAGGAATCAAGTCTGCTAGGTTTCCAATAGGAGGTTAAGCGATGTCTGTTTCCTGATTGACGTAACTAATTATATTGTTAATTCTTAACATTGCAAATCTATTTTACCTTTTCTCCTTCCATTCCTTCGATATGCTCTATTAATGCAGATAACATCTCAGGCTTTATCTTTATTTTTCCTGTTTCATAATAGAATAAAAGTCACCTGTTTATAGAACAAGTAATATTTCTTCCGTGTACTTTTCGTTTGATCTTGAAGTCCTTCACTACATCAGCGAGGGAGAGTCATTTCTGTGTACGGAGTTCTTTGAGGTTCATATTAGTATGGTTTACGTCATTCAGTCCATTTCTTTGTTGTGTAGCTCGGACTTGTTCTGGTGTTCTTCGTAGATCTCCTTTGAGCACGATTAGGTTCATTGGGGGTCTCTGAGAGAATCCTGATCTTCGGTCTCTTGAGGAGCTTCTTTTCTCGTGCTGTGAGTTTCATAAAAAATAATAAAGAAATAAATTCAACGATTCAGTGGAAGGAGCAAGGGTTTGACCTTGCAGTCCTTAGCTTGCCCGATGAGAGCTTTTTACATCTAGCGCAACGGTCGTCAGATAGGGTGTCTAAACCAAAGCTCTTACCCATACTAGCGGCTCACTGTCCGCCATCCTTCCACTCAATTGTCGAATTCATACATCCACGCCTAGCCACTTCGGGTTAACCTTCGCAACTCACAGAGTGACAACCAGTGACTAGGAACAGATGTACGAATAGATGCTCGGTGTTGTTGCGGCAGGGATTTGCACCCTACACGGCCACTTTTTACCCGCGATTCACATGACCCCTCTGAACCTCAGCCTTTTTTAAAGGGATACGGCTATGCTTATGAGGACAATCGGGAGAGCCTATATGCTCATCACAACAACACTTCGCAATCTCATTATATTTATTATCTGTAAATTATCAACACGAATTACACTTTCCTAGTAGTTACCTGATTTGCCTTTATTTCCATTACTTCATGTTTGTAATGTCCAATATGGAGTGTATCACCTACAGAGTAGTTTTTATGGTTAGTCCAGTCGTAGAAGATCATGGCTATTTATTTATTTTATCTCTCATGTCTCTACATCCTTCGTAGTATCATTTGATCTCTCAGGAGAGAAAGCCCTGATCGTAGTAGAATTGTTGTTCTGGTGTCATAGTAGTTTAGGTTAGCTCTGTCTCTTGGGGGGCTAGTCGTAAATAAATGTACTGTTTGGTTCGTATTCAATTGCTGTCCATCATTCTATTCACTTATAAACTGTTTCATCTCTGTATTTTGGAGAGCAATTGAGACACATAGGGACTCATTCTGGGAGCTTTACTATTATTGCCTCGTGCCATTCAAAAGACCGATTACAGGTAATACAGGATGTAGGGATAGTTACTTGCATACTATTCTTCTACTCAGTTTATAAAATCCTCGAGTCTCTGACAAGTTTCTATGACTCACCACTCTACTCAAGCACCGTAACAAGAGTGTCATCATATCCTCTGTGTTTCTTTGAGTTCTCTTTGGTTCTTCTCTTTTTTGTAAGAGAGCCATTCAAGTATTTCTGTAAAAGTAGGAGTGTTCATATTCAGTATATTAAATGGTAGGAGGTTATTTACTGAGTTTATTATTTATTTTAGTCAATTTTGCCCACGAATCCCTATTGTTTTTTCTCACTATGCCAGCGTAAAGACTTATCTTTATATTTTCAATATCATCCTGTATAAAATCCCTGTCTAGGAAATCTTTGAGCTGAAACTCCTTAGCCAGTAAAGACCAACAATCAGGATAGTTTTTTCTGAGTTGTTCCGACTGTCTTGCGAGTGAAATCATCAGCTCGACTTCGCTCTCGATAGTTTTGTTTATGGTTATTTCTTTCATAGGTTTTGGTTAAATGGTAGGAGGTTATTTGGCTTTCTTTTTCTTCTTTCTTACCAGTAGTCATCTTTGGATTGAGACCATTGTTCCAGGTATTTATCGAAGAGTCATTCCTGTTTTATAAAATCAATCATTTTGAGAATTTTTCGCATAGTGTAAATGGTAGGAGGTTTCTAGTTAATAGGGCTAATCAGTTCTGGATTATCGTAGATGTTTCAGATGACTTCACAATCGTAAAAGTCACTCCACGAACCATTTTGGTACTCTCATCTTTCTCACCAATTACAAGAGAATGATGCTTCATAATGTGTTACCTCAAATATAACAACTCAATGAAATCTTTTCTTCTTGGCTGATTCTGACCAGGGTTTAGTCTTAAATTCTTGACTAAGTAATACATCACCTTCCCATACCTCCTTTCAATTCTTGTCGAGGAGTCAGGTGAATTGCATGAGTTCTCATTGAATGGGTCAATGACTATCTTCGAGAAGACCATCACTCGTTATTCTAAAAAATGTATATTGCATTCTCCCATGTATCCATGCTCTGAATTTGATTGTTCTGTTCATACTATCTTAGTTAAAAATTAAAGGCGAGAGAGGTATCAGTGCTAGGGACTATGACAAAGCTCTTTCCAGATTTTCAATTATGGAATCCATAAATTTATTCTTTGTTGGCAATTTATATGCAGAAGATTCTCTATATTCGGTCAATATGACTTCTTTCACTCTTTTGGCAGCGGCTTGCTTTCTTTCATTAGTTTCATCTTTTGAAAGTTTATCCAGCTGATCGGTGAGTCACTTTACCATTGTTGCTAATTGCATTCATGGGAAGAAACAATTTGAAGCTCTCATATTTTTGAAAGTATCAAGAATGAGTTTTATCATTTCGTTGTATGGTGTCATAGTAAAAAAAATTAAATAATAAACTTCCCTGTCTTAATTAAATAGTGTCATAGTCGCTTTATAGAGTTTTCCCGATTTGCCCATCAATATTTACTTTTAATCATCTCATAGAGTCTTATTTTGTCTTCTGGAGAGAGTCAGGAGAATGTGGAGGAGTAGTCTTTCATTGGCGTTTTGGTTTAGTGACAGTCAAATAATATTTTCTTTGCCGTTCCTTCTCTTTGAGTCTTTTAGCTTCGAGGTATTCCTGACTAAATTTTTCCATAGTTTTATATTAAATATTTCCAGTTATAGCCACCTGCTGAGTCTGTCCTTCATATTGCTACATTCGATATACTTCATTGCGATATTCAGGTGATTCTGGAAGCTAGTTTTATAGAATCGTAAATTCTGCACAGTATTCATTCCTTTGTGAGTTGTATGACTTTTTTTCTCTGAGCAAATCATTTTTGTCTACTTGATTCTCTCATTTTCTCTGTAACAGGGCGTAATCCATCATCTATAGCTTGCTTATTATTCTCACTATGTGTTCACCACTTAAGGTTTGATACATGGTTATTGAGTTTGTTGTTATCTAGGTGCCGAACAACACGATAGTTGTGAGGATTCGGTATATAGGTTAGAGCCACGAGTCTATGTATTGTATTTGTGATCTGTTTCCTATCTTTTTGAAAAACCATCTCCAAATATCAAGTCTTTTTATTTCTCTGTGCAATTCTATATTTTCATTCGTGGTTTCAATTTGGATAGCTCCATACATCACCAAATTCAGTAATTGAATATAGTCACTCAAGTCAGGGTATATCAGGGGTGAATTTTTGCATAATTATCTACTTCATAAAATACAGGATATAAAACACATCATTCTCTGTCGATCACATTTTATATTTCCATCATCATCTTCTGGGAATCTCTCACAAAATTCGTCCATCCAGTTTGTCTTTGATTGATTCAAATACCAGCACTTCTTACACTCCTTATACTTTCAGTGTATCAATCTTCGTACACAATTAAGTATTGGCTTCCCCATAATTTCCTCTACAGGAAATCAGTCTTTAGCAATAGTGAGGAGTTTAGTTTCTATTTTCATATTATTTTTTTAGAGAAATAATGTTCTAGTGACTTGCAAGCCCTATCATATATCCAAAGTCCGTATGATTGTACCGCTTGATTCGATACTGTCTCATAACTGAGTCATTTTTTAGTCTGCTGTACTATGAATGTCAAACATCTCATAGTTTCCTCAATATATGGTGCAGAAATATCGTGTACAATGCTTCCACCACTTCAAATACCTGTTGTAATTTTATTGTTTATGGTGATTCAGTTTGTAAGTTGTTTCATAAGATAACTAAAAGTTTTGTAGGTGGTAAGGATTTGTCTCATTGCTCTTTTAGATTGATGAGTATAGTCACCTTACATAATTGATATTCTTACGGGTGGCTTTACTTCCACCTACGTTTTATACGTAACCAATCTTACCAATAGCGTCTACCTATTCCGCCACACCTACCCAGACAGTATATTCATCTCTTCTATTCTGTCAACAGATAATTATGTTTACATTTTGTATTGATTGTAAAATCTATCCATGACTACCCTCATTCATTCTTTTCATAGTTTGCATACCTGAGCAAGTCAAAAGAAAGGGACATAGAAAGTTCATGGTGGTGGTAGCTTCTTCTTTCTAATGGGAGCTAGTCAGTGTTGCTTCATTTTAGTAACATTCTGATAGTATTCCTTTTGGTATTTTTGTGTCTTCTTCATTACTTGTTCTAGGAGGCCTACTTTTTGATCGTCTGTGAGGTCTTGGAGGTTCATTGTCTCTTTGGTTTGGTATATTTTAGGTAGTACCACTTTTGGTATTCTTTCTTATTAAATGGCTTCTGTACTATGCTGTCTTTTACTATCCTGCAAGATATATTTTTTATCTTATCCTTAATAGTGTAGTCCTCTGTGTAGACGGAAAATCACTCTCGGAGTACCTTTGCATTCTCGACATACTGGTCTGCAAGTTTTACAGCCTCTTCAAGTGGCATAGGTGAGGTTTTTAGGCGGAGCAATGTATCTCGAAAACCACCTTGCTCTACTTGAAACTGTGGCTCTGTAATAGTAGGAATAAAAGTTTTAATAAGCTTCCAGAGCCTCACTATATGATGGAGCTGTTTAGGGTCATATCCGTATTTCTCTATCTTGTCTTTTATGCTCGGATAAGGGTGACAGAGTGCTTCTCGTTTTTCCATTATCATACCGAAAGCACCACGAACAAAAAGGTTAGGGAGTGAGTAGATAATTTCTTTTCTGAGTGCTCGTATTTCATCGAAAATAGGAGTAGAAATGAAGTAATCAGTGTATAGCGTCTCAATGTAGACAGGATTTGCTTTGCAGAGTATTTCTGCGTACTGTCGTATATCTTTGAGATCGCAAAGTCACCACTCAGTTGTTATAGTAGTAGAAATAGGTTGTGTTTCATTTATCAGGTCGTCTAAAGAGGGAATAATTACGGCTTTCATATCGAGGTCAGACTTGTATTCTGGTGTGCTTACTACAAGTCAGTAATTCTGAGAACCATAGACACAAATATATGCTACGGTATAGCCCATATCCTCAAGTATCTTCTTTTGTTTTTGTAGTTCTTCCATATTAGAAATTTCAATAGTTAACTTGGCAGACTGTGACTCAGTTTTCTCTCAGCATCTTTACCACTTTGTCTCGATCATCAAACCATGCAGTTATTTCATATTCTTTTCGTATCTCGTCTAGCATTTCCTTTTTCACTATGTCATCGGCTCTATGGTCTCCTGTTTTCCTCATATAGAGAAACTTCGGAGGACAGTACAGATGTTTGGTGAGCCATTGCATAGTCTCCTCACGACAAGAGTCTTCCCTACCAGAGCATACGATAAAGTCGTGATACTCTTGACTCAGATAAATATACACATCACAAATTCAGTCATTTGGAGTATCGAGTCAGACTCTAGTGTAGTCGTAAATATCTCGATCTCACTTGATTGCGAGAGTACCATCTATGTCAAATACAAAGCATTGTTTCATGGAGACATTGTATTAATTTAATTCTGTTTGTCAAACATTTTAATTGACACTATTTACTGGACACTCTCTAGTATGTTTCTAAATAAGGGGCTATGTTGTGGCTTTAGAATTCTTCTCTGCCATTATCTCTAACCATCAGCTCTTTATTACTTTTTTCTCTTTTACAATCGGAATAACAGGTATGGGTTGTTTTGGTCAGAAACGCATGTATCTCGGAACTTTCCGTCAAAAGTCAGCAGGGTTCTCTCACATAGTATTCGAGTTCCATAACTTTATTTTGTTTAAAGCCCATTGGTTTGCAGCAAAGAACTTATTAGCACTATTTATTCCTCTTCTTGTTCGATCATCAGTAGGACACTTAGTATTGCATTTTCACTTCTTACACCAACTCAGTGCAGTCTTGCTATCGGTGTATATTTCGTGATCTGGATAAACGAACAGTCACCAGTATATAGCCAGATACTCTCATACATTGTTACTTCACATCTCAAACTCTTCATAGAACACTTGCTCTCAGTCTATTACTCATCTTATTTCATACGGTCATGGGTTACTCCGACATCAGACATCTACATAGAGAGTCATACAATACAGGTTAGGAAATACTGTTAAGGGAACATATCGGGTATGAAGATTTGAGAACGGTTGTCGGGGTGAGAAAGCGGGCTACAGGTGTAGAGGATACTTTTTTCTTAAGGAATAGATAGGTAAGGTTTCCCTTGTCTTCTTCTTTCATAACTCTATTTGAGTCACTACTTGGTCAGCATGTTGTGTGGGGATAGGTTGCACACAGGTCGCTTGATTCACCATGACTTCTGCACATCGGTATAAGTTAGTCATCGAAGGCGTGAAGTGCTATTGAGCGGGGGATGGATTATCCAGTATTATCCTACATAGCAATAGTTCGAACATTGTAGGGACTCTCCGAGTGCTCTCGGTTTGCTTTGAACAAAGAAAATCTCCAATGTGCGTTGGAGATTTGTTCTGAATACAGCGATAGGCATAGCCGCACAGCTATACTCAGAATGTATGGTAATTATACTCACCTCTGAAATTATGCAAATCTATTTTCTCAATTGCCTGATTATGTGTCTTGTGTAAAGTAACAATTTCCATAAATGATAAGTATAGAAAGTTACGAGCATGTTAGATTTTAGCTTGAGTATCGCACTTTTATTAAAATATTGTTAAGTAATCAAGTTACGAGCAGATTAAACTTCTGGATAGAATTTAGCAACTCTCGAAATCCAAGATGACTCGGCTATGTCTGGTCTCCCTACGTAATTGTATGCAATGCAGGTAGTTTTATTCTCACATAATTTATATCAAATGGAGAGTGTGTTTATGAGACTCTCTGTTGCTTCTTCTATAGATTTGAAATGATAGAGCCAACATCCGTCTTTATCTGCCTTTCTATTCTTTGTGAACCATTCTACATGTCAGTCGTCAAACTTACGTCATTTAATTCAGTAGGGATTGTTGCGAATTTTGCAGATAGGTTTGTTGTAGTTTGTCGCTAATGATGATTCTGCGTACATAATTCCGACCAATAATCGTGTAGGAACGTTCTTTTTACTTGCTATGCTATCTATCTCTTCGAGAAGGTCTGTATTCGTACAGAGAGGGCTTATAGGCACTTTGTCACAAATCTCTTCATGGAGAAGAACTATATCAGGGATCGTAGGCTCTTGAGCTTCTGCCTTCGTGGCTTCTCAAATAGCACAGACAGTAAGGAGAGCGAGCATTCCTATTGCATAGAGAATGAAGAACTTCGCTTTTCGATAGTCTCTTTGGATTTGAAGACGTGATTGTAAATCTAACATAGGAAGGGGGGGGTTACAAGCCAGTTAAACACTGACTTGCTCATACTCTATCATATGTTAGTACCACCTGTCAAGAGAAAGTCAACTATTTATTTATAAAGGTATTTAAAATACCAATTTTTGGTATTTCCATGCATATCTTTCTCTCATGTTTCTATAATATACCAGCTTCATATATCACATTTGTATCATTGTTTTTTGGCTATCTGTAATTCATATTCAAGTATTTCTTTGTATCATCAAACGAGTTTTATTTCCATAGTATTTTTGTTAAAAATCCCCTGGCACGACACAGGGGAAAGTTATTTAGTCTTTAGAAGCTCTAACTATATCTACCCATTTGTTGAGTAGGTCTTTTGATTCATGTGGTTCAGTTATAGATGGGTCGAGTGAATATCAGAGAGCCATAAGGATTCTCACAATGAGAAACCACTCCATCCAGTTTTCTACTCACAGGTCTCCACTATTCTCTCACTTGTGTCCATAAACAATGGAATCAGTAAAATTAGCCATCTTTCCGTTGACTTGGATAGTGAAATCCAGCTCCATACAGTAAGTGGTTTCGCCTTCTTCCTCCACAGTATAGTGGTGACCTTTGACGATAAGGTGATCCTGCTTGAGCAAGATTATTGGGTGTGACATAAACAATATAATAAAATAATAAAGAGCTGATGTCGTGCAAAAGTATTATATCTATTTTTAGAATAAAAAAACTCCCTGAAGGGAGTAATTACCACTAGGAGCTGGATAATCCATTTAATTCATACATAGAAGCTCCTCGAGTCTTTTCGAGACAGACTAGTCTCACCACTACCCACAGCGAAGAACGCTTAGGATGTATGTAGTGGTCGGTACGACGTTGTGGATTCCGATAGTATAACTAGCATCTTTCTCGTATCACGAGGTTATATTTCCCTACACGCCAGTGCTAGTGCCTTATAATGCTGAGGAATTGTTTTCTTTATCGTGAGAAGATTCTATTGATTTTTAGGGGGAGAGCAATTTCTATTTGCAAAGTAAATTATATTGATATACTGTTATTACTTTATTTTACTGACAATAATATATGCCAAATAAATCATTGGTGATATTTAGACCTTTCGAGGGTATGGAAGTGAAACAGGAGGTAGACAGTCTTTTGTATAATGCGAATGATGTACTGAGGGCATATAATGAGAGCACGGGTGACACGAAGAGACTAGATAAGTACCTAGATTTTTCAGGGACTAGGGAATATGTAGCTTTTCTGAGGTGAGAATCTAAATCACCCTCTGAAGGTGAATTAAACTATTCACCAGAGAAGCCTAAAGTGGAAGGTATTATTTCTACTAAAAAAGGTAAATTCGGATGAACATGGATGAACCAACATTTATTAGTAGATTTTATGATGTGGCTTTCACCTGCTTTTAAACATAAAGCTATTACTTTTATTCTCGAATGACAGGTATTGGCTGTCGGTAGGAATAAAATCAAAGAGGGATATAAAAGAATGTGCAAAGCAATTGCCGAGAGTGGAAGTTCAAACTATCGAGATGAAGCTACTATGCTTAATGTACTCACTAGCTGATCGCCAAGCTCAGGTCAGCGTGCAAGATACGGAGAAGACAAAATAGAGCTTATGGATGATATGCAAAAAAGTAATGCTACCATGATACGGTTAGGTATGTCTCTAGATGAGAGGAAAAATGCTCTGATCAAAGAATTTCTATCTTAACATAACTTCTATGTACGAATGATTAAATAGAAAAGAAAGACACAAGGAATTTCTTAGAATAAATAGCATCATAGATACTATGCAGAAAGATTTTGAAAACTCCAGTCAAACCTGAAAGGATATAATCACTTTTTTAGACGGTATGATATGGTACCACAGCCTCATAATAGACCTTGAGGAAGAGAAAGGTGATATATACGATATGTGCGTAGAGGTTCTTGGACATTACAAAGAAGCTAGGAGAGCATTTAGTACAGTTGAATCTAAGATAGACACAGAGGAGTCTATCCCTTGAGTTAGTAAATTTAAATTCAGTAAGTAGCTCCTAGATACGCCTCTTTAACTTATCATACTATGTTTGAAAATATAAAATACAGAGTCTTTGGCACAAACGAAGAAAGAGAAATGACAGAGGACGAAAAGAAGTCTCTCCTAGAGTGCTTAAAATGAAGCTGGAAATTGTAGACTAAATCCTCCTTTGTAGCTCTATACTTTGCAAACAATCCTCACCCACTCTTTAGGATAGTTAGTTTCTGCAACAACCTTATCTATGTCTTTGAGGCGTTTAAAAGCGTCCCTTATTTCTTGTTCTGCTGTCATTACCTATGAGGTTTAGCATGTTGAGGATTGAATATTTCAAAGAGACGTGTCCTTGTTTTCTTTACTGGTTTATGTACTCCGTAGACTCAGGCTTTGAGAGCACGAGCCATTTGTACTTGTTTCGCCATTTCTAGATGAAGAAAGCTATTTTCTTGTCACATAGCCTCTTCCCAAGATGTTTCTTCGATGTGGTTCATATTATTTTTTCATACGGTTAATAAGTGCTTTTAGATCAATACTTAATACTTCGCATACATGTTCTATCTTCATATTGGCAGAGATCATCTGCATAGCCTGAGAAAACAGTTTCTTGGTTAATCTTTTTTTCACTTGTAATATTTAAGAATCAGCTCTCATCGGGTCATGAATCAAACTCAAGGATTCTTGTCTTCTGGTGCTACTTTTGCCCGAAACATCATGATAGCTATTTCAAGTCTAGTCGCTTGATGGTGTCAGTTCTTTCAATTCCAAATGTCTTCTAGTTTAACTGTTTTACTGAGTCTTTGTGCTATGAGGGCTACTTCGACACGACTTACATTTTCATTTGGTTTCTGCCCGTTCCAGATTCCATCTTTACGAGCTTGCTCATAGGTAAGTATTTTAGCATCATCTTTGTCAGTATAGGCGTAACAAGAGAAGAGGAGATTGAAGTCATCGTACTTTACGTAGAACCTTCCTTTAATTCAGTAGTTTTCTCCAAAACTATTTCGACAGACAAACCATTCTTTTTTATCTGAAAAGCCTTCAACCATAAAGGCGTGAGCGTACCCAGGTCATTTTTGAGCAATAAATGAGTTCTGTGCTGTTTTGTCCCAGTCTATGGTACTACTTCAAGTCTGAATGAGTTTCTTTTGAATAAGAGCCTGTTTTACACTTTCTACGTTAGGACATCGGGTGTAATTGGAAATAAGGTTTTTATCTCTCATAAGTTTACACGCTCCTTGAAGAGACCAACCATAGTCGATCTTTGCTCAGAGTGTAAGAGCCTCTTTCCAGAGAGGTACTGGATCAGCAGGATTATACGGAGTGTTGTTTTCTTTTGCTTCAATTGAATTCGCTTCGTTGACTGCATGCACAGCTGAGTAAATAGTGCAAGCATACCCTGTTTTTGGGTCGTGTGGGAGATTTTGATTGAGGACTTCTGTAGTTCCGTAATCTACGGAGTCAGGAGCGAGTATAGATCAAAAGTAGTTCTCAAAGAGAAAGTCATTTGGACTTGGTAGGTCTTGAACAGCAGAAACTTCCATATTAATTAAGTAAATCAATAAAAGCTACTCTCATTTGTTCCAGTGATATCAGTATATTGAAATTTCGGATCAAGAATACTGCAATAATAGAGACGATAATGAGCATGATTATGTAGTAATATTTCTTGATGAAGTCCATATTAACCTAAATGACGAGATTTCTTTCAGTTGCTTTTAGGTTTAGGCTTTGGTGTAAACTTGTGCGTTCCAGTACCTTTTTTAACTATTTTAATTTTAGTCATAATTATTTATCAAGAGATAGACCGTACTCTTCAATATCGTGTGTTGATAGGTATTCATCGACTGAGACTTTCACAAAGTGTCCACGAGTGAAGTATATGAAACAGAACCCCAAGAATGCTACAAGTGCGAGTGCTTCAAATATGATTCTTCGGATATCGTGTTTTACTGGTTTCATACACATATGATACTCACTAAATGAAAAATTCAATGACTTTGAGGAGCGTGACAATAATAATTCACGCAAATAGTACGTCAAATACCCACCAAATTGAGCCTTTTATATTGCTAGAAAATAGGAGATTTTTAAGCATTTCAGCGTAGTGATTTAATGAAATAAGATATATTGAGTCCTGCGAATGATGCAGTGGCTCCAGCTCATACTACGTCAAATATGTTTGGTACTGAGTGTCCTGTGATAAAACCATAAATATGAAACAAAAGCCATAATAGTCATACCATAAGAGAAGCAACTTTTTCAGTCGTTATCCCTTGTTGGTTCAATATGAGACCTGTTACAATCCCTATTGCGTATCACATCATGATTCACTCGACGAGTGTTTTATAGTCCATTAGGTAGGTGAGTGAGGAGGTAGGAGAAAGAGAACCCTATTGCTCAAATATTCCATATTGTGAGCCATATTTGTATAGCAGTCTGCTGTCTTTTCTCTATCATAAGTTTATAAAATAAGACAATTAGTCATATGTCGAGCATTAGGAGGCTCACAAACATTCCAGTGTAAAAGTTGTTTGTTCAATAATTGAGCAGAGCATTTCAGAAATATACAGGAATTCAGGCGATGAATACTGTTATGAGGAACTTATATTTTATATCAAGTAATTCCACGATAGAGGTGTTACAAAATAAGACCAACAAAATCTACATCAGGGCGAATACGCTCATAAAGATCATGTGGTATTATTTTCTCACAATCCTTCATTTTTTTAGCATTTACGAAAGCGTTTTTTAAAAGCTCACAACAGAAATCACGAAACTCGTCTTCTCGAACAGTCTTAAAAAGAAACTGCATGATTCATTGTCGATCATAGTCTGATCCCTCACGACTCATACAGTATTCTTGAATGAGTCTTGCCTCTTCTTCTGTGATGTTTTTAAATCGGAAGACGTACGCTTTGCCTATAACTATTCTAAAACCTGTTTTACGACCCTCTAGTGCGTCAAATCGTGCAAGTTCGTCAAACTTACGTGGGTGTTTCAGCATGATTGCTACATGTGAGAACGTCACACGGTCAAACTTCCCACGCATGATAGCTGTAAAGATACCGATCAGATACCCGAAAAACGTTCTAGGGCGATAAAATAGAATATCGCAGTGTTTGAGTTTCGAGTATGTGATAGTTTTTTGGAACATTATTTATCTTTATTGGTTTTTGGTGCAGGTTCAGGCACAGGCTCACTTTCTTTCAAATTACTCAGCATGGATATTGTTTTCATAATATTCACGCCTACTGGAGGTGGTACTTGTATACTTACAAGGAAATCACACATTGTATCACGATCTTTTGCATCCAGGAGTAACATAAAAAGAAGTTAAAAATAAGTGTAATAAGTGTACAAAAATATTATTCAATTACAACAGAGACCTCAAAATTGTCTGAGAGATATTGGAGCATTTGTTTTGCGTCGTAATTCAGCTTGCCATACATCTCTTCTAATTGTGCTGTGGCTTGTCGAAAGTCTGGCATAAACATTCTTTGTTTGATTATTTCAGCCATCAATTCAGTTTCAGGCATTGGTTCGGTAACTTGTGTTGTAGAGTCAACCATAATTGGGTCATTATTTTCATCGAGCATTGGATTGCCGAGCATGTCCAATTGTGGGACTTTGACATAAATGGGCTGTCCATTTTCATCATAAACTGGTTTATCCAATGGAAAACCACGAATTGAAAGATAAGCGTTTTTTTCAGATTCTTTTACTGTTAGAGTTCATGAGAAAGATATTGTGATTTGTGGTGATGTAGGCATAAAATAAGATTAATTTTTAATTCAGTTAAGTCACTCACCAGTAGCATTTTCACAGTTACTACTGAAAACCAATGATATACAATTCTTACAATTTGAGCAATCAATACAGTCTGTACACGATTCGCACCCAATACACGTTTTACAGTTGGTACAATTCTTACAATCATGAAGAGATTTTAGTGACTCTTCGGCAAGCTCATCAGATCAAAAATGACTTACAAAGTTTTTGTTGCCATTTTCGTCTATTGCGAATCGTTCTGTTCCGTCACCAATAAAAGTAGCCATAAATAAAGGGTTAGAATTAAGCTGTGGTCATTACTTTGAAGTCAGTTCCTCAGATATTCATTACAACATATCCATCATTTGTATATGGTGCTCATGCTGTTACTTTTGTTGTATTTGGTGCAAGGACTACGTGTCTTCTAGTTGCATCTGAGTTAGTAAAGTGAGGCGTGTTGTTATATTCAAATACTCCAGCCTCAGCAGTAGTAAGGTTTGTACCAGATGTGAATTTCAAAGGGGCTGTACTTGCTGTGGCCGTACCAGCTTTTAGATGAATAACTGCGGTTGCAGGAGTAACTCCAAAACCTACGTTTCCGTTTGATTGGAGTGATATAACAGTCACACCAGCTGTATAATCAGTAGCCGCAGTTGCTTTGAGTTTGAAATCAACTCGTGTGTCAGGTCATGTACCAGAAGAGGAGTAACGACCAAGACCGATTGTGAAGGCTTCTGGATACGAAACACCACCAGTTTGAATACGAGAGAACCTGAGTATGTCTTCTACTCAAGCACTTCCAGTTGTTGCAGACACTCCTTGAAAATCAATTCTGTATGGAGTAGTTGGTGCAAAGGCTGTTGCTCACATGCCAAGACCACCTCAGCCAGAAGCATATTGCTGTAATCGTAATAATTCATTTGTATTTGTTGCTTGGAGATCACCGCCATAATTCCAAGTGAATATATTACCATTCGCAGTGGCTTGGAAGAATTGCATTGCACCAGCTTGCATACCCCAACCATATCGAGTGGTTGCACCAGCATTATAAAGATAAATAGCAGGGTTAGCATAGCCAGCACCAAAATCTAGAGTACGGTTTGCTCATGAACCAGTTCCATTCGGAATGAGTTTTAGGAACCCATCTGAACCGAGAGTCATGAATGTTGTATACCCTCATGAATTGTACTGTCTTGAGAATGCGAGTGTTGAAGTAACAGGATTGCCAGAAGTGAGTACAGGTTCAATAGTCCAATCATCGATTCGTGTTGCTGTTGCCCCAGTATCCCAACCTTGACTTGTAAAACGTAATCTCCCTGAACGCTGTATAGGAACTCCAGATGTAGCTGATGTGAGGTTTGATACGAGCAATCCGTCAGTAGAAGTATTTGCTAGAGCATTGTATTGTGCCTCAATACCTCAGAATACTGTATATCTAGGTGACGCTGAGGCAGCATAAGTAGCCCTGAGAGTACCAAGGGTATAAATATTAATAGCAAGGTTCTCTTTTTGATTGATTCCAAAAGCACCTGTACTTGTTATCCCAACAAGTGTTCCATCACTTGCACTTGAGCCAGTAGACGAGTTTGTATACTGCGTGTTTACAGCAGTTGCGGTACTGTAGTGCATGTGAAGCTGTGATTGTGGCGTGATACCAGAATTAGACAGCAACATTCTTGTTGTACTCGGATTGAATATAAAGTTAGATGCACCTGTTACATATCCTCCAGAAGAACCATATGCAATGTAATTTTGACTTAAACTTGATGCGTATATATAACCACTTATTGAACTTGTGGCTGTTATTGTGTCAGCATATATATTTGCGTTGATTGTTCTAAGTGTAGAATCATCGCTTTCAAATCTAAGGGCTCCAGCACCTGTACCACCATTGTATAACCATCTAAACTGCAAATGGTTTGAGCCTGACAATCCCATTGCAATTGCATTAAAGTTTGTTGTACCCCAATCCTGTGACTTGTTGAGCCATACAGGGTGCCCTGCATCTACAATACTATTTGGTGTAAGAGAAGGAAAAGAACCTGCGCCATTCCATGTAGTACTAGCGTCTATTGTATAAGACGTTGTATTGCCAGCATCTATCCATTCACCTGTTAAAAAATTATATATTAAATATCCATTGGCATCTGTAGCGCCTGACCATGTAACATCTTGTGCATATAATTGTGAGTCATTAGGGTCTGTTGCAGTGGTAAATATTCCCGACGAATCATAAGCATAAGATACGCCATCATAATAGTATGCGTAGATATAATACTGATAGTTTGTGCCATTAGCCAAAATACCACTTGCTGACGGAGCAAAACTAAGATTGGCAGAAGTTGGAGCAAGTGGAGTATAAGTTACATCTGGATCATTAAATACTTGACCTATAGCATATGTGCCAGTATGAGCGTAATTTATTTCAGCGGTAGGATCAGTAAGAGTGCCTCCTATTGTTAGTGAGTCATCAGGAGAGGTGAAAGAGGAGAGTCATCCGCCTCAGCCAGTACTAAATTCAAGTCATGTTTCGTCTGCTTTTACTGTTACGACTTTCCCAGATTGTCACGCATAACTACTAGGAGTATCTCTGAGTGCTATGAAGTCGTACACTCATGTAGACATACCAGCCCCTATATTTGAGACACTCTTGATGTACATTTTCTTGCCATTCTTGGAGATCCATTGTCCTCATCTATCTTCTCAGATTTCAATAGTATCCAGTTCCTCTTTCGGCATCTTGCTAATAACCTTGAGAATGAGTTTATCTTCTGGGAATGCTTCTTTTATGAGAGCTTTTAATTCTGTTTTAGTAGGTGTTTTCCCATCTTTACCATCAAGGCCAATTCAATCATCGCCTTTGTCTCACTTATCGCCTTTGTCTCACTTATCTCACTTGTCACCTTTCTTTGGTGGAACGACAATAGTCCTTACAGTTGGTTTAGTGAGGATTATTTTACGAGGTACTTCTTTTTCGATAGATACCTTTATTACTGGTTCAAGTTTAGTTATCGTCTTTTTTGGCATTGAGAGTGATTTTAAGAGTATCTTCTTCGAAAGGGTCACCATTGATACGGAAAGCAACATCGTACTCTCATTCGTCTATATCCTCTGTGAGACTGCCTGGAAGGTCGATATAATGTTCTGTCTCACCAGCTTCATTCTTACTCTTTGTACCCTCTATTTCACAGAGTTTTTCACCATCCTTCTCATAGATACACATATCTATTTTTTCATCTTTATCTGTCGCAAATGCAAACTGTTTAGCGTTACCTTTTCGTATGGTGTACATAGAATAAATTAGTTAGATAGTTTACGAGCGAGCATATATGATCCAGCTTTGAGTGTACTTGTACGACCACCTGCAGCAGCACTATTCGCTATTTGAAATTTAATATTACCAGATCATGACATAGTGACATATAGTTCTAGTTCTATTGGTCGTATAACTCAATCACCGTTATTGACAACGGCTGCTGCGATAGCAGATGTCGTTGAGGAAACAACGGCTCATGCTGAGACAGTTATAGTTCCAGAAGCATTAAATATAACAGATTTAACTACTCATGAACTGTTCCATGTACCAGTTGTAATGAGGTCGGCTTTTATGTCACCTGTTGCATCACTTGCGGTAGTTGTCCCAACAATATACACATACCAACTGTCACCATTTACTACTGGAAGAGTAAAGCCTGTCACATCTGTCAGGGTAGAGCTGTTAGTGACAACAAAATCTGCGGCTAGTTTTGATTTAAAATCCCAATAACCAGGGTCTGCGCCCTGCCAAGTGGCTGTTGTAGCTCCAGTAGCTTTTAATATTTGTCCTGTTGTTGGTGCTGTTGCTGCCGCTGTACTCACTACTCCTGTTGCGTTTCTAAGAGAGTCTGCACTACCTGTTGTATTTTGGTTGAGTGTAGGGAAAGTACAATTAGTAAGCGTACCGCTTGCAGGAGTACCGAGAGCTGGTGTGACGAGTGTAGGACTTGTGAAAGTACCTGTACTTACTGTAGGATTGGTAATCGTAGGAGCTGTGAGAGTTTTATTCGTAATTGTTTGAGTACCGAGACGACTTACTATCGCACCGTCTACATCATCGGGAAGTTGTGCATTGAGATTATCAAAGTTATCATTCGTGATAATCATCGCATTCACATTTGTCGTGGTATCTGTCAGGTTGGTAATAACTGCTTTTGTCATAGATTATTGGTTAAGTACGAGGAGTCCAGGGTGGAGTATTCCAGTTATCAGCGTATATAAAGTATCAAAGCTCTCAAGGGAGTATAGCGGAAGAGTAGGGATAATACCGAGGATTAGGTGGCTGTATATTGGTAGAATACAGAGAGTCTTCATTGTCTGGTTCAACCCGAGGAGTCCATGTGGGGATTGCTGGCATAAGTATAATTGTTATTTATTTATTTTGTATTGTTTCTTTTATAGATATAATGCATTCAACCAAAAGTCTTGCAACTTAGAGGTTAGAGTGTAGTACAAGTTCCGCAAGACTCTTGTATTACCCCCTAATCTTTTTTTTATGAGCGATGTGGTACCTTTTATTTTTGCAGATAAAACTGTACGAACACTTTCGGTAGACTGAGAGTTATATTTTGTAGCCAAAGACATTGCAAAAGCCCTTTGATATACCAATACAAACAAGGCAATACGAGACCACACAGAGGAGGGAACGAAACGGACTCTCGTAGACAAAAGGTGAGTTTCACAGTCTACTATAGTTATTCCTGAATCTGACATGTACTCGCTTATATTCGGCTCAAAACTAGAAATAGCCAAAGAATTTAAGAGGTGGGTGACAAAAGAAGTTCTCCCTTCTCTCCGCAAGTCTGGTACATATTCCACCGAACAATACAAGAAACTCCAAGAAGAGCTTATTGACACAAAGAGGGAACTGTGTAGAATGGAAGATGTATTTGATATGAGGAGCATGTATAGGAGATAATTACTTATTTAACTTTTTATTTATGATTGTATTTTTACTTCTATGTATACTTCTTGTATTAGTATTTCCAGCATTATTTTGGATATGTGTACTTGTATTGGCTTTCATTGGTAAGGATGAAAAAACTAAATTAAAAAAGTAGCTCATTAAGAAACTCATCAAGAGATTTTTTAGTGACAGATTCTGTCTGTCATGCAAGATTTCTTATTGCATTTCATACTGTACCTTTTATAGATGCTTCAACACCAGATGCAACTTGTCATTTAAATCCTGTTTTTCCAGCGATATTGTAGTATTTATCGAGTATATTATAGAGGTCTTGCATAGCTTCCACACTTTCGGTTGTTTTTCATGGTATAGCTTTATCGAGATTTCTGAGCAACTGTCTGATAGTAGGGTTACTTGCTGCATTGCTCGTGAGTCTTCTAGCCAATAATCCGCCCTTCATATCAAGTATATCCTCAGTAGCATCGGGAAGTGACTTCATAAATTTTCTAATCTCAGAGAGTGGCTGTATTACTTTTCTATACTCACTGCTCAATGCCTTATATTGTGGATTCTTACCTTCTAGTATATCAGATAACCCTTTACGGATAGCATCATACGCCTTTTCTTGTGTATCTGTAAGTGTTTGTAGGCTCTTCTTTTTACCACCTAATATTTCAAAGAGTTCCTGTCGTAGTAAGTGTTTAGACTTTCCACTACCAGCATTGATAGCATCATTAAATATAGACTGTATAGCTTTCCTGTCAGCTCATGTAGCTTTTGTGGCAAGGACTGTATCAGCGAAATCCAGTTGCATTTTCTTATCAAGCTTCAATCCGTTGAGTCATTGTACTTTTTTGAGTTCACGAAATACCATAGGCACTGCCTCTTGTTTTGATACATTCCCCAAAGACTTATCAGCTATGTCTCAAAGTTTCTTTCATATTACTTGCCTTGTCTTTTCAAGTTGCTGTATCTTTTTTGTGATTGGTCGCCCTACTATTTCAATAGGATTAGTTCCTCTCGGATTTAATTCAAAGTCACGAGCTGCCTTTAAAAGTTCACGAGCTTGCGGTTTAATCTTTCAGACCACTTTAGGGAGCATTTGAGCATCAGCGATCTCTACACCGTCTTTTACTGCTGTTTGTGCTAGTTTACTAGGTAGTTTACTAATCGTCTCTTGTGTGGCTTTCTGAGCGGCTACATTTGTCTTAATATTAGAGGGGATTCTTCAAATTTGTCACTTTATAACATTTGCTGTGTCTTTAAGACCAGTAAACAAATTACTTCATACAGTATTTGCCTTATTAATAGCATTCTCTGTATAAGCACCTATTTTAGATTTATTGATTTGGTCAGAAAGTTTTGAAGCATACCCAGATACTTTTCCTGCTGCTCATCTTGCTAAAGCTCAAACAATTGGCGCAGCTCATCAAATAACTCATCCAGCGACAGTACCAACACCAGGAGCCTTGCCACTTGCTAAATCAAATCATAAACCTTGCGTTGCTCATTGTGTAGCGCCAAGAAGCGATCTACCTTTTAGCGTTTTAGATAAAGTATTTCAAGCTCAAGCAAGCAATTTTGATTTGCCAGCAAGATTTCATATCCCTCATCCAATCA
>ERZ724509.196-NODE-196-length-29483-cov-5.528612_pt1 | contig 29483 bp, 31 predicted proteins | sample MGYA00376042_ERZ724509 | MGnify/ENA primary metagenome ERZ724509 (study PRJEB28724, sample SAMN07190887) | wastewater metagenome | isolation source: effluent of sewage treatment plant in Hong Hong | place: USA: Christiansburg, Virginia | collected 2016-03-01 ...
GCTGGTGGGTCATCAGGCAGGAGGCTCCAGCGCATACGACAAGCTCTAATCGACTTCGAATTCAACACAGGGGCTTCGGCCCCTTTTTCATAGCCATCAGGTGAATTTCGTGGAAGAAAATAAAAGCATTCTTGATTGGGCTCTCGAATATGCTCGTCGTGGTTGGCAGATCTTCCCTCTGCACACGGTGCGAGACGGCAAGTGTTCATGCGGAAATGAAAGTTGCACGGACGCAGGCAAGCACCCACGCGGTCGGAGAGGTCTCAAGGAAGCAACCAACGACGAAGCGCAGATCCGAGCATGGTTCGATTGGAACGCACCGCCCAGCAACATCGGACTAGCCACCGGCAAGAACAGCGGCATAACGGTCATCGACATAGACATAGGTGAAGGCAAGAAGGGCGCAGAGAGCTGGGCAGAGCTCACCAAGGAAGAAGGCGAGCCGCTCACCCTCACCGCCACCACCGGCTCTGGCGGCAAGCACCTCCTGTTCCGCTACAACAGCGCCCTCAAGACAGCCGCCAACGTTCTCGGCCCCGGCATCGACGTTCGCAATGATGGCGGTTACATCGTCGCAGCGCCGAGCGAGCACCGCTCTGGCGGCTTTTATTCATGGGACGACTGGGAAGAGAAGCTAGGCGACCTGCCAGCCAACATGAGCCGCAGAAAGGAAACAAGAGGTCGTCCGCGCAAGGACGACATGTACCGCTCCAAATACACAATTGAGCAAGTCAAGGCGATGCTGGAGAAGGTGGATCCTTCAGACCGCGACCTTTGGCGTTCTGTCGGAGTTATTCTCGGCAGAGAATTCAAGTGCATCGACGAGGCGTGGAACGTTTATCAGGAATGGTCCAACCGTTGGGGCGGCACCAAGGGGCGTAATCACGACGCCATCATGCATGAGGCTTTCTACGACCTCAGCCAAAAGAGCAACAGCACAGGCGGCGACCTCACCATCGGCACCATCGTGCGCGCTGCCATCGAAGGCGGATGGGTGCCCGCCTCCGGAGAAGTTCCTTGTGGCCACTTCGTGTTCTATGGTCCCGGCAACAACTACATCTACCGTCCAACGACGACCTTCTGGATTGCGGCAGCGGTTGATTCCGCATGCTCGCCGATCAATGAAAATGGAAAGATCATCCGTGCCAGCGAATGGCTCAGGCTCAATGCGTTGGTGACCTCCATGACAACATGGCCCGGTTTCGACGAGGATGTTATCAAGGGGGTGGATTGTCGCAATGGCGATCTGGTAAAGGTGGCTGGCGCCGCGACGTTCAACACCTACAAGAAGCCAACCATTGAGCTGGGAGATTCTCGCCTCGCAGGCCCGTTCCTTGAGCACGTCAGGAAGGTCTTCAACAAGCCCGGTGACGCAGATCAGTTCCTCAACTACATGGCGCACCGCGTGCAGCGAGCAGAAGAGAAGCCGCGCTTCGCCCTCCTGATAGCAGGCGACCAAGGGGTCGGTAAAGATACCGCTGTGGAGTTCTGCGTACCGGCTCTAGGCTCCTGGAACGTTGCTAACATCGACCCTTCTCAATTGGAGAGCGGCTTCAACGAATACGCAGGCGCTGCGCTGGTCCGGATCAACGAAGCTGCCAACTTGCACGACATGACTCGCTGGGCGTTCAACGAACGCACAAAAGTGCTCATCGCCGGTTCGCCAGACGATGTGACCATCAACCCAAAGTACGGACAGAAATATTCGGTGAAGATGTTCTGCGGCGTGATCATCACAACCAACCACCTAGCCAACGGCATCTACATCCCTGAAGGCGACAGGCGATATGACGTGATCGCCTCCGCTACCGCTGCTGAGATGGGGCTCGTGGATGAGGAAACCAAACGCGCCTACTTTGGTGAGCTTTGGGATTGGTTCCTTGAGGGAGGATCGCACCACGTTGCTGCTTATTTGGCCACTAGAGACATCGAAGGGTGGTCGCCCAACACCGGGCAACGGAAGACGGAGGCTCATCGCACGGTCGTGAAGAGCGGTATGGCTACGGATCACTGGCTGGTGGATGCGATGGATGAGATCGCTGCGGCACTTGGCGTGGATCTTGATTCCATCAACTGCATTCGGGGCGACTGGGTTGTTCAATGCGCAGAACGGAAGGGCGAATTGAAACCAGGCGAGATTCGTGGAAGGCTAACTAACTCGTTGAGGCGGTATGGATTTTCGTTGTTCACCGATCCGACGACTAAGGATGGGCGCGTTTTGATCGGCGATAAACGGGCGACGATCTATCGGAGAGACGACTGCTCTGAGCTGAATGAGGCTCTGATTTCGAGGGATATCTTCTGATGGGCAAAGGATTTGATCCGTTCTCCGATGATATTGGAGAGCCGAGAAAACGTCGATCTTCTGAGGAAGTTGCACTGACGCGTCAAAGCTGGGATAAAAAGTTGGATGATCGCGTTCGTGAATGCCTTGAGATGGCCGGAAATCCTGGGATCGTGAGCGCCGAGCAGATCTTGAATATATACATTTATTGGCACGAAATGGAGGGGGTCTTACCTCTGAGGCCGGCGATCAGAATGAATCTCTCAAAGATCATGGAACGGATCGGATACGCAAAGTTGAACAATCCAACTGCGAAAAACGGGCGTTGGCATGTGGGAAAAATTTTCACAATTGTGTACGCGAAGGACTTTCTGCGCACCGACGACGCGAAAATGAGAGTGCTTATTAAAGAGGCACTTAGCTAGCGTCGTGAAACCCGTTTGCAAAGATTCGGTGCGCAGGATCGCATTCCTCATAAAAAGGTTTTTGATTTTAAATAGTTAGGAGATAAAGTGAGAAACTATTACCGCGTAAAATTCCCTAAGGCTATGCGATCCTGCGCACCGAATCAAGAAACGACGACGGCGGTGCCATGACTTGGAGTTTGGAGAAAGAAGCGCGAAAAGAGCTTGCAAAGTTCTGCAAAGAACGATGGATGCTCAACAAGGAATTCCACTGGCAGCAGTGGCCGCTGAGGAGAGACCATTGGTTGGTGCTTATAAAAGCTGCAAAGAGCTCGAAGATCGGGTGCAAGGGAGGGTTGGTCAACGAACTTGGAAGGTCCACCACATCAGAATGGGTGTTGTCGGCGGTCGCGGTGCTACAAAAAGAGGGCATGCTTGAAGGATTCACTCCAACAGAGCTTGGCTGGAAGATGATCGAGCATTTCAGAACGGACGAAGACATCGAGCCGACACCGACAAAGCAGAAGGCGCAGCGTTCGTCGTTTGGAGGATTCAGACGCGGCGGTCGTTGCCGGTGAACAACAAAAGGAAGATAATGCGCGCACACCAATTCAACGGCGGTCGTGCATGGCCAAGCAAGGAAAGGCGCCAGAAGCGCCAACATACGAAAGTGATCTGCGCCTAGAGCACACGGCAGCGATCATCGAGCGTCGAGTTACCGCAGGCAGGAAGTTGCCTCTTGAAGTGCTGCTCGACACGATGGATCGCTACGAAGAGCAACAGAACTACGCAGCCGCAGCGGCGATCGCCGACAAGGCAGCTCCCTACGTTCATCCAAAGTTGAAAGACTTGGTTATATCAGGCGGCAACGGCGATGGAGCTCCTGTCCGCTTGGAAGTCTCCAAGGGCATGGCAAAGCTCAGCCAGAAAGAGCTTGATCAGCTAGAGAAGCTACTGACCAAGGCGAGTGGAGAATAATGCCAAAATTCATGACCTATGGCGAGCGGTGCGCGTCTTTTGGAGGTGTCGGAATGCCTCCATTCATCTGGTCTGATGCCGGCGTTTATTGTATCTCTTGCGAGGCCAACGGAAAGAAGTACGTTGGACTTTCCAAGTGTGTCATGAAGAGGCTGACAACTCATTTTTCTTTGTTGAATAAAGGGAAGCATTCGAACAGCCACCTTCAACACTCGTGGAACAAATATGGCGCGTCTGCATTCTGTGTGTTTATGTTGTCTTATGGAAGCGACGACATTCAGAAAAATGAAATTGACTGGATCAAGGAATTTGACACGCTCAATAATGGATTCAACCAGACCGCTGGCGGAGACGGTTGCGCGGAGTTGTCTGAAGAGAAAAGGGCTGTTGTAAGAACAAAAATAACTGAAGCGCTCAGGAAGAAAGAAACAAGAGCGAAGATCGGCGACTGGTCCAAGAAGTTCTGGGAAGAGAATTACGAAACGATGCGCGGTGCAAGGTCGGGAGCAGCAAAAAGCCATTGGAAAAAATATACACCTGAGCAGAGACGAGAAAGAGCGCTGAAGGTTTGGGATAAGAGAAGAGCAAATAAAGAGGCTGAGTCGTGAATGCCGTAACAAGCCCTTCTGTCCTTTTGGATGCGGTTCGCAGAGCGAAGGAGCTGCGAAAAGCAGAGACTTCTCTTTACGAATTCGTTCGTCAGTCGTGGCATGTGATGGAGCCTGGAATTGCTTTTGTTCCTTCGTGGCACATAGAAGTAATTTGCGAGCATCTGCAGGCAATTCACGAAGGTGAAATTCGCAGACTGTTGATAAACATCCCTCCTCGTCACAGCAAGTCAACCATTGTAAGTGTCGCATTCCCGTGTTGGGAGTGGATCCACAGTCCGCAAGAGAAGTTCTTGTGTGCGTCGTATTCAGGAACACTTGCCATCAGAGACAACTTGAAGGCAAGACGCTTGGTTACAAGTCCGTGGTATCAAGAGCGGTGGGGTGATGTTTTTCGGATGTCTGGAGATCAGTCTGCGAAGCAGAGATTCGAGAACGACAAAACAGGATACAGAATAGCCACGTCAGTAGGCGGAACGGCGACAGGCGAAGGCGGGTCAAGATTGATATTGGACGACGGCATAAGCACGCAAGATGCTCAGTCGGACGCCGTTAGAAATTCAACGCTTGAATGGCTTGACATGGCGTGGAGCACGCGCCTGAACAATCCTAAGCGCGATGCGATGATCGAGGTCGCTCAGAGATGTCACGAGAAAGACCCGAGCGGTCACAGACTAAAACAAGGCGGATGGGAGCATGTGTGCATTCCTGCTGAGTATGACGGAGTCAAGAGGGCCAGCAGCATATTCGTTGAAGGCTACGATCCGAGAACAGAAGTCGGACAGTTGATATGCCCTGAAAGATTCGGCAAGAAAGAAATTGAAGATCTCAAGACACAACTTGGAGAGTATGGCGTTGCGGGTCAGCTTCAACAACGTCCTGCGCCTGCTGGCGGCGGCATTCTTCGTTCAAAGCACTTCCAGCTTTGGCCTGCGAAGTGGAAGTTGCCGGCATTCGACTTCATCGTGCAGAGCTACGACGGCGCATACGACGACGACGCAACATCGGATAACGATCCAACCGCCTGTACGGTGTGGGGCGTGTTCGAAGAGAGAGGATTGAAGGGCGCAATTCTTCTAGATGCGTGGGACGAACATCTTGGCTACCCAGACTTCCGAAAGAAGGTTCTCGAAGACTGGCACGCGCTCTACGGCAAGAACGAAGAACGCAAAGGCAAGAAGGCTGATGTCGTGCTGGTCGAGAACAAGTCGTCGGGCATCTCAATCATTCAGGATTTGCGCAAGGCGAATGTCCCTGTCGTGCCTTACAATCCTGGAAAGATGAGCAAGGTCGCTCGCGCTCATGCCATCTCTGCTGTTCACGAGCTGAACATCATCTACATCCTCGAATCGAGCAAGGAACCCGGCAAGTTCATCCGCTGGGCAAGACCGTTCATCGAACAGACTGAGTCGTTCCCGAATGCAGAGCACGACGACTACGTAGACACCTACACTCAAGCAATGACGTTCCTTCGCGATGGAGGCTACTTTGAAATGCCAGAAGCGCCGCTCGACGAAATTGAAGAATACGACTACACTAAGAAGAAAAAGGTGAATCCTTATGGCTGCTAGCCTTGCCTTGCGAGTTGATTCGATCTATAATCACACAAAATCTTTCCAAGGGCTCTCTCGTGGCTAAGGTGAATCCACATGGCGTCTAACTTCCCCGGCCTGAAAGATCCGCGCAAACAATCTCGCCTTGGACGCCTCGCAGATCGTGATGTCGAACTCGGACACGCCCGAGAGTGGTCGCGCGAGCGGTTAGCTGCCGCCCGACGTGCTGAGGACGACGCTGCAAAGTACAAGGCAGCCACGCGCCGCGATATCGCTGGTGTTGCTGAGAGCACCGGACTCGGACGCTCCCCCTCCGACGCGTTGCGCGAGAACTTGGAGAAGGCTCTCGTAAAGCCATCCCTACTTGGAATGACGGCCCCGCTGGCGCTATCGGTGCCCACCACTACCGCTGGGAAAGTGATTGGCGGTGGGATCGGAGCCGCACTGGGGGGAATCGGCGGAGAAGATCCGTACTTCAGTGCGCTCAGCATGTTGCACCCAACCCTGGCAATGGCGCAGATGGTAAACGCTGCCTACAGAGATGAACCGATGCTGCCGATCACCGACGCCCAAGGTGCCGGGTTCCCGCGCCGTCTTATCGACCTTCCCGGACCTGCGCGCACAGCACGTCGCTACACCCCCGACGAGCGCGTTGCGATGCTCAACGAGCTGGCCCCCTACGCTCGCCCAAAGAAGTTGGATCCGAAGGCATCGAACATCCTGACGAGCGTGCTAGACGATTCCGTCAAGCAGAACGAAACTACGGTGCTCTACGATCAGTTCAACAAACCGATCAGCATGTACAGCATGGCGGGGCGTGGTTCTCCGTTCGACGACAGCGAGTATCTCTCCGGGCTCGTGTCACTCAACGGCCCACAAGGAACCGGGCGGCAGGCTGCGCAGCACGCGGCACGTAACTCTCCGCTCGAAGGGTTCAGGCTCTTCAACACTCCGACGTCTAAGGGGTTCTGGGACCGCATCGTCGAGACTGAGCCAGATTGGGGCCTGCAGTACATGCCGGAGCACGGACTCAGTGCCTATCGCTACCTACCACCGATCAAGTTCGCAGGGGGTGGCTCCGTAGCCGGAGCAGCGAAGCGCCTCGCCCAACGCGCTATGAGCCAAGCAGGTGATGTAGACCCTGTCGTTGCTCCGCGTGGTGCACTCAGCGTCGTCAAGAACAAAGGCGGCAACTGGCTGACCGGGAGCGTTGAAGATTCGTTGAAAGTGTTGAAACAGGGACACTTTGAGGATAGCGAAACTCCAGCATTACACGAAGCATTGCGAAAGGCTGGTGTTGAGGAAAGATTCTTCAATGCTCGCGACCCAGAGACGGGCATGGACATGCTTGTCGACCACCCGCTGTACGACCAGACAACACTAAACTTCATTGCCAACAGACCGATCAACACGTGGATCGACAAACAGCTCACCCGCTACGTCAAGAACGAGATGGCGACGCCGGAAGATCCCGTGCGGGCGCTCGCCGAGCGTGGGGTGTTGCACTTTGAACCCGACCTGATACGCGAGCGCTCCCCGTTGATGGGGAAGGTTGTCGGGCGTCGCGAGACGGCTGGATTCCCGATTCAGGGCCTAGGTGAATCCCCGCTCGCCCGCAGCTGGGAGAATACCACGGACTCCCTTGTTCGCAATTTAGAAGCTCGCGACTTGTCTGCGGCTGAACGCTATGCGTTGATGGGTGGGAAAAAGGTTCCTCCAGAAACGATCGTGCATGAAATGAACCCCTTTGCGTCTGGCGCCGGCATCTCAGACGTCGGTTTCGACCACCTCATCGACGAACTCTCCAATGCCATGAACCCCGAGAGCGGCCTGCCGCGTCACCTGCTCCTCGATCCCAACTCCCTGCCTCGCGTCAGCGTACCTCAGGCTGTGGAGCGTGTCTCTGCCATCAACGCATGGCGAGCTGCACAGAAGGCGGAAGCGGATGCGATGAGAGCGAATAACGCGGCGACGGTCTTGCACAAGGAATACCCGGAGAAGGGAATGAAGTAGGTGTAACTGAAGTCTAAACAAGAAGTCCCGGGTGAGGGATAAACGATCACCCCTGTTGAAGCTAACAATGGAACGTATTGGAAAGTAGAAGGTCCTGGTTTCAAATATCCTAGTTCAGCAAACACTGAAGCTGAAGCAATTGCGATGACTCACAAACCTGCTCTCGCCGACGCTCTCAAGTACGAAGGTGACACGATGGGTCATTGTGTGGGAGGCTACTGCGATGATGTAGCTAGTGGACGCTCTCGTATCTACTCTCTGCGTGATGCCAAGGGCCAGCCGCATGTGACGATTGAGACGCGCCCAGAACGCAAGCTTGCCGAAGCTGACTTGCCCGATGACGTCCGGGACATGCTGGCCGAGGAGATGGGCGACGCATCACGCGAAGAGTTTGAAGCCGCTGTCGCAAAGGCTGTCGCCGAGCGTCAGATTCCAGATCGCATCGTCCAAATCAAAGGCAAACAGAATCGCGCACCGAACCCTGAATACCTTCCGTTCGTCCAAGATTTCGTGAAGTCGGGCAAGTGGAGTGATGTTGGTGATCTGCACAACACAGGACTTAAACGGTTGGGCGGTGAATACTACTTGCCCAGTGAAATGGATGATCTTGCCAAGGCGCGGGGTCAATGGAAGTTCACCGACTCCCCCGATTGGGAGACTCTTCCAGAAATTCTAGAGAGGCTACGACCGGAATACACCGCAAAGTACGCCGACCCTGCGCAGTATGAAAAGGAAATGACCGCTCATCTGCTAAGCAAGACTGGAAAAACTCTCGGTGGGGAGGAGTGGCTGAATACTGATTACTTCCGGTTGAAGCCTGTAGAGAAGGCCGCAGGTGGCCTCTCCCGCATCGCCGCACGCATCGGGAAGGATGCTGCTCCGGCGCGTAAGGGTGTCGGGAGTGTCGTCAAGAACAAAGGCGGCAACTGGCTTACTGGCAGCGTGGAGGATGCGCTGAAGGGGTTGAGGCGGGGGGTGCCCTTCGAAGGATATAGATCCGAGTATGTTCCTACCAACTATACGGACCCTGCTTCTTCACGTTTTAAGTGGAAGCACTCTCGTACAGGTCAGGTACTTACGGATGACGAGTATGCCAGACTTCAAGACTCACCTCCGATCGACACGTGGATCGACAAGCAACTCACCCGTTACGTCAAGAACGAGATGGCGACGCCCGAAGACCCGATCCGTGCGTTGGCTGAGCGGGGGGTGTTGCACGTGGATTCAGCGTCACTTCCGGCGGGGAATCGACAAGTTCACCCGAGCGGCGAACATTTACAGAAATTGGCATTAAACCCTGAGGCGTTGAAATGGGAGAATGCGGCTGACTACGCGATTTTGCCGCGCCGGGCCGAGATTTATCAAGATTTCGGCAGTAGCAACATGTCTGGCCGGCCGGGTTGGGATTGGATCAAAAAGTTATCCCCAGAGACGCAGATTTACGCTCCGGGGGGTGCCCAAGTTGCCTCCGACCTCGGTTTCCCCCACCTCATCGACGAACTCAGCAACGCTATCAACCCTGAGTCCGGACTCCCGCGCCACCTACAGTTCCCCGCTGACCGTTTGAACAAAGTGTCCGTACCTCAAGCTGTCGAGAGGGTATCGGCTATTAATCAATGGCGAGCTGCTCAGAAGGCGGAAGCCGACGCCCTACGTGCCAACAATGCCGCGACGCAGGTCTACAAAGAGTACCCGGAGAACAACCCGCTTGGCTTGCGGTGGGTAGAGCTTCGCGCCCCAACACCCCCCGAAGGGTGGGTTCAGGAAGGCGCGGCATGGAGGCACCCAGATGCGTGGAAAAAAGAAGTCGCCAAAGAGCATCCATGGTTGTACCCTAACGACATGCTCCAAGACGCCCTCAAGTACGAGGGAGATATGATGGGACACTGCGTCGGGGGCTATTGCGACGATGTGATCTCCGGGCGCACCCAGATCTACTCGCTACGTGATGCCAAGGGTCAGCCGCATGTGACGGTGGAGGTGGTTCCGGGAAATCCAACTATCACCCTAAGAGAAGCCATCATCAGGGCGCAGCAGGGAGGGGAGCAGATACCGACTGACGAAGATGCGATGCTGGCGCTGGCGGATCGCTATCTACGGGATAGTGCTGGTCCTCCCCGTATCGTCCAAATCAAAGGCAAAGGCAACGCCAAGCCTAACGACGAATATCTCCCATTTGTCCAGGACTTCGTGAAGTCCGGCCAGTGGAGCGATGTCGGCGACTTGCAGAACGCAGGTCTGCGAAAGCTGCCCGACAATCGCTACATCACCAACGCTCAGTTCGATGAAGCAATTCATAGACTGACCGGCGAAGGCGAGCCGTCAGTCAATGCTGAGTGGTTCAATCGCCAGATCAGAAACGATCCAAAGTGGTGGGGGAACGCCAAAGGGGCTTTCGAAGGCTTCGCCCAAGGTGGCCTTGTCGAAGCCATGATTGAACAGAACCTCGATGCTTTGGTCGAAAAACAGACCCCAAAACAAATGTCACGAGGGGGCAGCGTTCGAGCTCCAATTCGAGTTAAAATTGAGAAAATGACATCGGAGTTGCGTCAATGCCGGAACTGAATCCCCTGACACTGGGCGAAACCCCAGACGACTACTTGGAGCTGGAAGATGGCTCTGTCGTCATTCCGTCTGAAGAAGCCGTCGAGGAGCCGGGCAACCACCTCGACAACCTCGTCCTGACCCTCGACGAAAGCAAGCAGCGCAAGCTCGCCAGTGCGTTCCTCGAAGCGATCGAGGCCGACCGCAAGGCGCGGGAAAAGCGTCAGAAGCAGTACGAAGACGGCATCAGGCGCACCGGCCTCGGAGACGACGCCCCCGGAGGGGCTGAGTTCGAAGGGGCGAGCAAGGTGGTGCATCCCGTGCTGGCCGAAGCCACTGTGGACTTTGCTGCCAGCGCGATCAAGGAACTCTTCCCACCGAGCGGTCCGGTCAAGACCACTTCCGTAGGCGATCTGCAGGAAGAGCAACTGGCTCGCGCCGAGCGCAAGCGTCAGTACATGAACTGGCAGCTTACGACACAGATCAGCGAGTATCGCTCCGAGCTTGAACAGCTGCTGACGCAGTTGCCGATGGGCGGCTCGCAGTACCAGAAGTTCTGGTGGGACGATCGCCTCCGCCGTCCGGCGTGCGAGTTCGTTCCGATCGACGACATCCTGCTCCCCTTCGTCGCCACTTCGTTCTATACCTCCCCCCGCGTTACGCACGTCCTCCACCTCACCCGGATGGAGTTCGACCGTCGCACGAAGAGCGGTCTTTACCGTGAGGTCGAAGTCGGAGATCCTGAGAGCGTAGAGCGTACCTCTGCCGCACTGGCCAACGACAAGGTCGAGGGTAAGGACGGGGAAGCATACGATGAGGACGGCCTGCGGGATCTCTACGAGATCCACGCCTACGCCGACATCGAAGGCGATTATGCGTCGTACATCATCACCATCGACGCTTTCAGCGAGAAGGTGCTCGCCATCTACCGCAATTGGGACGAGCAAGACCCGACCCAGCAGAAGCTGGACTGGCTGGTAGAGTGGAAGTTCATCCCGTGGCGCGGTGCTTACGCCATCGGCTTGCCGCACCTCATTGGTGGCCTCTCCGGGGCGGCGACCGGAGCTCTGAGAGCGTTGCTCGACTCCGCCCACATCGCCAACGCGCCGACCGTGATGAAGCTGAAGGGCGGGCGTGTGGTCGGACAGCGCACCAGCGTTGACCTGACCGAAGTGTGCGAGATCGACGCCCCTCCCGGCGTGACCGACATTCGTCAGGTCGCGATGCCGATGCCGTTCCCCGGTCCCAATCCGGTGCTGTTCCAGCTCCTTGGCTGGCTGACCGAAGCGGCGAAGGGCGTCGTTACTACGGCTGAAGAGAAGATCGCCGACGCCGGCAACCAGATGCCTGTGGGCACCGCACTGGCGCTCATCGAGCAAGGCTCGAAGGTCTTCAGCAGCATCCATGCGCGCATGCACGAATCGCAGAAGCGAGCGCTGCAGATTCTGAATCGCATCAACGGCACGTTCCTGAGCGAACAGGAAGAGGTGCAGGAGCTTGGCAAGCTGGTCGTGAATCGCTCCGACTTCACCGGCACGCTAGATGTCGAACCGGTCAGCGATCCGAACGTGTTCAGCGAGGCGCAGCGCTTCGCTCAGATGCAGGGTGTCGACCAGATGGTTGCCTCGGCTCCGCAACTGCCGTGGAACATCTACGAGCTGAAGCGCCGCCAACTGCAGCTGATGCACGTGGACAATCCGGACCTGATCCTGCCGAAGCAGCCGAAGCCCGTAACGGCGGACCCGAGTCAGGAGAATTTCGTCGCCACCACAGGCGTCGCGATTCAGGCCAGTCCAAAGCAGGATCACATGGCGCACGTCATGGCGCATCTGAAGTTCATCCTTTCGAAGCAGAACGATCCGCTGGCTAATGGACAAGCGCTGGGAGGCATCCTTGCTCACGTCGGACAGCACCGCGAAATGCTCTTCCACCAAGGGGTGCAGGCAATGGCGCAGCAGGTCGCCATGGAGGCCCAGTTCTCCGGGCAGCAACTCACGCCCGACGCGGTCATGTCGATGGCGCAGGATCGTTTCTTCCAGCTCGCCGGGCAGCAGCTACAGCAACTTGATCAGATGTGTGCACAGGCGCAGCAGGTGGTGCAGGCCAAGACCCCGCCACCGCCGATGCCGCCCGAAGTGCAGGCCTCCATCCAGATCGCGCAGCTGGAGACGCAACGCCGCACGCAGGCCGACGCTCAGCAATTGGCGCTCAAGCAACTGGTCGAGCAGAACAAGACTCAGCTCGCGCAGGCTGAGTTCGCCGCTGAGGAGCGACGCAAGCAGCAGGAAGCGCAATTCGCCCTGATCCAGCAACAGGTAGAGAACCAGTTCAAGCAAGCGGAGCTCTATATCAAAGGTGCCGGCGAGGAAATGCGTGGGCAGGTCGAGCTGATGAAGAATGAGGAAGACAACCGTCAGCACCAGATGACTGAGCTGATGAAGAACTTCGAAGACAACCAAACGCAGTTCCAGATCGCAGTGCTGGCCCGCATGGAGCACATCGAAACCCAGAACGCCGCCATGCGGGAGCGGGAAGTAGCGCCGCCCCCTGCCGACAATAGCGCTCAGCTTGAAGAGATGCGCCGTATGCTCGAAGAGATTCGCCGTGCCAAGACGGACGACGCCCTTGGCGCGACGATCGAAGGGCTCAGAGCGGCGATCGAAACCATGGGACGCCCGAAGATGCTCATCAAAGATCTACGTGGTAATACGATAGGTGTTCAGTAATGGAAAACCCGATGCGTCGCGAAACCGACAAGCTCGCCAGTCTCGACATCGAGCAGATGATCCTGCAGGAGGACGACCAGAAGCAGCGGGCGTTCCTGATCGTGCTGCACTCGATCAACAAGAGCCTGATCGCCAACACGGAAACGATCCGCGAGGTCTCCGAGAAGCTGGAGACGCACCTTGAGCACTTCGAGAACCACACCAAAACCGAAGAGGCGCTGATGAACAAAGGGCGCGGCGCGTGGAAGGTTGCTGCGTGGGTGATCGGCGTCGTACAGGTGATCGGACTGGGCATCTGGAATGAGGCCCGGAACGAGATCAAGGACATCCACCTCGCGCTGCAAAAGGAGCAGACGATGCTCATGCAGCTGGAGTCACGCGTGCTGTTCGTCGAGAAGATCCACGGGGGCGAGAAGAAATGAGACTACTCGACAACTGGCGCGAAGTGTTCCGCAAGGCGTGGAGCATCAAGTTCATGCTGCTCGCCGGCCTGCTCTCAGGCGTCGAGGTGGTGATGAGCATCCTGCAGCCGAGCAACACCTTGCCCCCCGGCGTCTTTGCTGCGCTGGCCGGCGTGGTGACTTCGCTGGCGCTGGTCGCCCGACTGATGGCACAGAACGAGGCCGATAATGACGATGAGCAGAAGTAAGCGCGTCGCCGCTGCGACGGCGATTGCCACGGCGATTGCGATTCCCGCCGAAGGCTTGCGCCAGTTCGCGTACTACGACCCTCCCGGCGTGCTCACGGTCTGCTACGGCCACACCGGTGACGTGCAGAAAGGCCGGAAGTACAGCATCGAGGAGTGTAAGGCGCTGCTCGCGAAGGACATGCTCGAAGCTGTCGAGACTGTTGAGCGCTGCCAGCCCGGTCTGCCGGAGCCGGTGCTCGCGGCCTTCTCCGATGCAGTCTTCAATCTTGGACCGACGATTGCCTGCGACCGTGGGCGAAGCACCGCCGCCCGCATGCTGGCGACACAGCATTACGACGCGGCCTGCAACCAGTTGCCGCGCTGGAACAAGGCCCGCGTTGCCGGCGTGCCGGTCGAGTTGCCCGGCCTGACGAAACGCAGATTGAAGGAGCGCGAGCTATGTCTGAGCGGCAGATAGACATGGTGACGGGCGCGCTGATCTTGTGCTGCCTTTCCTACGCCGCGCTCTGTGGCTGGATCTTCTACGAGGTGACGCGATGACATGGCTGACTATGGTTCGCTTTATTCTGCCCTACGCAGTCTTTTCGCTCGTCGGCTTCGTAGCGGCTTGGCAACTGCAGGGCATCCGGCTCGATGCCGCGAAGAACGAACTGGCCGAGTACAAGACGGAGCAGCAACGACTGAAGAACGAGGCCGATCTGGCAGCGGAAAAACGAAGAAAGGAAACGGCAAATGATTACCAGACGAAGCTCGATGCCCTGGAAGCGGATCACGACACGTACAAGCGTTGCGTTGCTGCTGGCAAGTGTGGCGCTCGTGTTATCCGGCTGCCAAACCTGCCCGACAGTGCCGGCCTCCGAATACCGGCCCCCGGCGGATCTGCTGAAGCCAGCCCCGACGCAGTACCTGCTGCCGGAGAAGTTGCAGCGGAAGACGGCATCCTGAAGGACTGCGCCCGCACGACGCTGCAGCTTAACCAGTTGCAGGCGGACATTGAAAAACAGATGAGTCCGTGATGGGAAGCATGTTCAACAGCCTTCGCCATCTCGGCATGATCGCTACTTCCGGAAGCTGGCGGCGCTGGTTCTTGCCGGCGAGGTGGAAGCGCGAAGTAATCACCAAAAAGGAGTAAGCCATGTCAATGTCCAACACGTCCGAAACCGGACTCCTCACCCTGCTGTTCAACAATACCAACTGGGCCGACATCGGCGACGCCACCGGCCTGCGCGGCTCGACCACGGCGGGCAGCTTCTATGTCGCCCTGCACACCGCCGACCCCGGCGAAACCGGCACGCAATCGACCAGCGAAATCAGCTACACCGGCTATGCGCGCGTTGCGGTGGCGCGTTCGGCGGGCGGCTTCACGGTCTCCGGCGATACCGTCAGTAACACGGCTACGGTGCAGTTCGGCGAATGCACGGCAGGCAGCGGCACGGCAACGCATTTCAGTGTCGGCCTCACCCCCTCGGGGGCTGGCGCCATCCTCTACCGTGGCACGCTGGACAACGCGCGCACCATCTCTGCCGGCATCACGCCACTGTTCAACCCGGCTGCATTCACGGGCGTGGTCAATTGATGCTCATTTGGCGCTGCATGCACTGCCAGACCCCGCTCGGCGAGTACGTGCCTGGCGCGGCGGAGCCGGTTTGCCCACATCATCCCGATTCACCGGCTGAGGTTTTCGACGATGGCGATACGCCGACTGAGTGACCTCAACGCCGCGTTCGACGCCGGCAAGTGGCACCTGCAACGGTTCCAGAAAAACGCCGGCCCGGCGCACGCGCTGCAATGGGCTGATCCGTCCTTCGGCTCCGGGCAGCCGCCCTATGATGCGCGCGTCGGCGTGCCGCTGGAATTCACCCCGGCGGTGGCGCAGAAGAACGACGCCATCTGGTTTCCCAGCGTGGCATCGGGCGAGGAACGCTATCTCGTTTCGGCCACCTTCTGGACTAACCAGGCCACGTTCAACGGCCCCGGCTCGGTCGTCCTCTACGACCTGATCGGCTACTACCCGCTGATCGACGGCGACAGCAACGACCCGCAAGACCTCGACAACACGCTGCCGCTGCCGCGCTACGCCGATGGCAAGGGCGTGGTAGCGGTCATGGTCAATCACATCGCCCCGGCGCTCCAGAACGGCGTCTGCACCATCGAGTACATCGACAGCACCGACACCGCGCGCAGCGCCACGGTCGCCATCCCCAATCTTGGGCAAAACCTTGTCGTGTCAGGCCATTCTGGCACTTCCGGCAGCAACTACGGCACGGTGAACCTGCCGCTGCCGGGCGGGCAGGGCGTCAAGCAGATTACCCGCATCACGCACACCACGGCACCGGGTGGGCTGCACTGCATCTATCTGATCCAGATACTCGGCACGGCGGTACTTGGCGACAACCTGCTGGCCTATGAAAAAGACTTCGCGTTGAAGGACGGCTTCCGCCTGCCGCGCATCTATGACGGCGCATGGCTGGGCTGGTTCGACCGCATCGGCACCGGCACCTCCCGCACTGTCACCGCCTTTGGCAATTTCGTATTCGCCTGGAGTTAAAAAATGACCATTCAATCCGTCGACAACCTCATCACTGCCCTGACTGCCGGTCAGTCTGCACGCTACGACTGGAACAAGATCACGGGTGCCTCGGCCTATGCCGCTGGCCGCTGGTACGATATGAGCATGCTGGGGGCGCTGCCCATTGCCAACGCATGGGCCGGCACCGCGCTGGCGTGGAAAACCTGCGACGAAGCCACCGGCAACGGCACGCAAATCTTCGGCATGCCGCACGGCGGCAACGTCAGTCCGAACAAAAAGCACCTGCTGAACATGAACGCCTGGACGACCGCAGCGACGGGCGTGCCCGGCACGCTGATGCTCGTTGATCTGCAAGGGTACTGGCCCGGTATCAGCAACAACACGACCTCGGCGCAGACGCTGACCGGCACGCCGACATTGCGCTACGCCAACGGCGCAGGCTGCCGCCTGTACCAGGTGCAGACCGCTGTTGCCGGCGCCACGGCGCAGAACATCGCCTGCAGCTACACCGACCAGGGTGGCGCAGCCGGAAACACGCTGCCGGTCACTGTCGCCATGACAGCCTCAGCCATTGCCGGCCACATCAGCCATAGTGGCGTCGCGGCCAACAACTACGGCCCCTTCCTGCCGCTGGCTTCGGGCGATACCGGCGTGCAGAACGTCGCCACGGTCACGATGAGCGCCGCCAACACCGGCACGTTCGCCCTGTGCCTTGCCCGCCCGCTAGCCTCGATCACGCTATCCGTGCTGGGCCTGATGACTGAGAAAGACCTGCTTAACCAGATCCCTAGCCTGCCGGAAATCAATGATGGCGCGTGCCTCGTCTGGCTATGGGGAGCAGGCGCAGCCACGGCGGCAAGCACGACCTTTGCCGGCGGCATTGAAGTGGTGCATGGCTGATGGCCCTCTACCCCAACGGTCGCTACATGACCCGCTCGCCGGGGCGGCACTTCGGCCCCGCACCGGGGCTGGATACCGCTGCGCGTAACCGGGGCGACCGCTGGAACCGCTTTACTGCCGGACTGGCGAAAACCACGACGACGCCGGAAGGCTATGGCATGCGTACCCCGTGGGCACCGATCAAGGTGGGCGGCATGGCAGGCAAGGGCAGCTTCGCGTTTTCGCTGACCGGCAACGCGCTGGCCGGTGGGCCGATGACGGGCGCCGGCAGTTTTGCGCTGACCGCGCCGGATGCATCGCTATCGATGATCGCCAGCCTCTCCGGTTCTGGCGCGTGGTCACTGGTGGCGGGTATCGCCGGCCTGTCGGGCGTGGTCACGCTTTCCGGTTCGGGCACGATGTCGATCAACGGGCAAGGCAACCTCGGCGCCACGGTGCCGATGAGTGGCACGGGCGCATGGTCGCTGACCGGATCGGGCGACGTGCGGATGAAACTTTCGCTCACCGGAGGCTGGACGCCATACACCACGTTGTCTCCCGAGAACCTGGCTGCGAACGTGTGGGGGGCACTGGCGACCTCGTTTAACGAGGCCGGCACGATGGGAGCGAAGCTCAACACGGCCAGCTCCGGAGGCGTCGACCTCAACGCCCTGGCCGAAGCCGTGTGGGAATACGTCGACCGCACACTGACGTCCGGCGGCGGAACGGCCCCCACGGCAGAGGAGGTGGCGGATGCCATCCTCGCAGCAGCACAGGCCACACCGATCCACAGCAATGTGAAGGAGGTCAACGACCTCACCGTCGACGGTACCGGCACTGAGCTTGATCCTTGGGGGCCGGTGTAAGTGGCATCGGCTTGGGGCAAATCTTGGGGCAACGCTTGGGGCGTCAGTTGGGGGCTTGTCTCCGATGCTGCCCACGAGACTGTCAAGTCCGGGGTAAACAGATTGTGGGCGACGATGCTGCAGGAACAGGCCGACGCGCCTGTGGTCGACGCCCAGACACCCCCAGCTGTCGTGGAAACGGAGAAGCGACCCCTGCCGCGCAAGAAGGCAAAGAAGCAGCCCAACCACGAATCGGCTCCACTGCCTGCGCGGGAACCCTCCCGCCCCCCGGTGAAGCTGCGTCCGATGTTTGTTGTCGAGCAACGTCCGGAGCCCTTTGTCTCGGAGGACAGTTGGGGTATAATTTTCCAAACGCAACCTAACGTTCGTCTGCTGCAGAAAGTCTTTGAGGCTCGTGCCGAGAAGAAGCGCCGACAGCGGGAGGACGAGGACTTGCTGCTATTACTGGCTGCTTAAAAGGAGCAACAAATGGGCCTTCGTCAGAAGTTATTTGGACTGGACAACCAGACCACTCAATCCAGCAAGTCTTTCGAAGTATGGCAAGAGGAAGATGGCAGCATCCAAGCCTATCAGAATGGCAACCCTCTGGTCGCCGGGGAGGTTAATACTGCCACCGGGGTGATTAGTTATTTGGCCGGGAATGCGTCCAAAAACTTCCCGGCGATTTATGGGCTGTCTCTCGCTGCGACGGACGAAGCTGTGATCTTCGATCAGGCCGATGATGGCCGGTTTGTTTTCACACAGAACGATGCGACGTATGGTGTCTATTTCCAACAGATCGCGATTGCATCCGGCACCATCGGCTCACTGTCGAAAACGGCGATTACTGCCTCCCTCGGCACAGCGCTGAGAAACAACACAGGCACACTGATCGGCAGCCTGCTTGCGAGAGACGCATGGTGGATTTCTCCCACGCGAATCGTTTTTCAAGGGTCTGGGACAGGGGCTTACGCATCAAAGAATTTTTTATGGATCGCCAATTACAACGGGTCGGCATGGACTGTCGGCAACAACTCGCCGGCATTTGATAATAAGTATGCCGCCGTCGACCTGGGATTACATGGCGGTGGGCATGAGGTTGAGGTTAAAGCCCTTCACCATCGGTCGTTAGGTAAAAAAGATGCCAGCACTTTGTTGTTTGGTGAGTATGGAATTTCGGCCACCAACACCAGCGGCACTAACGATCAGATTCGCGTGTTGCGATCCACAGATGGAGGCGCAACGTGGTCAGCGTTGCTCACATGGAACACCAATGCAGGCACACATGAAGTCCGCCATGTGCATGCCGTGATTTATGACAAGCATCGCGACAAGTGGCTGATTTGCATCGGCGATGAACCGTATTCGTGCGTGATCGAATGGGATGGCGTGTCTGCGGCACCTCCCGCCAACACCGCCCCGGCAAATTTCTGGCAATACGAAGGCTGGAACGTTTACAAGGTCAATATCTACGGCAGGACGGGCGACATCAGCTTGCATGCCGATAGCAGGTATTACCTGACCGACAATTCCGAAGTGGATACGTCTGAGGCTCCGATGGTGCGTTTGTCGACCCGGCATCCGTTGATCGGGCAGAAGGTAGGAGATTACCCACGGCAAAACGGAAGACCGGCGCTTATTCAGTGCGAAATGCCTGACGGTGGCGCATTGTGGGCGTCCATGTCAGAGCCGACAGACATCGGAGCGGATGGGTATCGAGCATTCGACTTCCTGTATACGCCGGATGGGCTGACGGTTTTCAGAGTTGCGAAAACACGGATTACAGGATCGCCGGGGGCGCAGGCGGCAACGCTGAACAATATTGCCATCCTCAAAGGCAGTGGCGCGGCACAGGTTTATGTGTCCGGTATCACGTATAAAAACTCTCGTTTGCTGCCCGGAGGTTTGGCCGGGACGCTTGTAATGAATCTAGTCCCGTGGAATGGATCGGTAACAGAGATCAATGCCACCGCTTAACTAATCCCCTCTGCACACGGATTGTACCATGACCACGCGAGACAAACTGATCGGCGAGTGTATTTCCAAGTTGCACCAGCGCAGAGAAGAGCTGAAAGAAGGACTTCTGCTAACACAGTCCTGGGACAGCACTATCGCCTTACAAAACCGTGCGCACGGCATCGACGAGGCGCTGAACATCATCGATCAGGTGTTGAACGACCAAGAGTAACACCCTGAAAGGGGGGCAGGGTTCTTCTCCCCACCGTGCTGTAAGGAGCGCGTTATGATCTCTGCGGCTGATCTCAGTTCCGCATTCCCAGAAGTAGACCCATGCGAGTGGCCAGTCGGCCCCCGCGTCCTCGTACAACTCCAGACCGTTCGCGAAAAGACCAGCGGTGGCATTGTGCTTGTCGAAGAGACGCGCGAAGTGAATCAGGCCATCAGTCAGGTCGGCAAGGTTGTGGCACTCGGTCAGATTGCTTTCTGCAATCGCGAGACCGGTTATCGCTGGCCGGAAGGGGTTTGGTGCAAGACCGGCGACATCGTTCGGATTCCGAAGTATGTCGGTCATCGGTTCAGTCGCAACCTGCCCGACTCCAAGGACAAGGCCAACTTCGTCCTTCTCGAAGACCACCAGATCAGCAGCGTGGTCGATCCTTCCAAATTTGACATGATCACGGAGCTTGTATGAACACCGAACAAGACGTCCTTGTAGACGACGAAGGCAACATCATCCAACAGCAGGTGGAAGAAACCACTGTTGTCGACGAACCGAAGTCCGAGGAGGCGACCAGCGATGAGCGTCCGCTGACAACGGCTTCCGACGAAGATGACGAGGACGACGATCCTTCCCAAACGGACGACGACCCAGAGCGCAAAGCTCTGCGTGAGCGCCGTCGTGAGGAAAAGCGCCGTCGCCGCCTGAATCACCGCGAGAAGGAAGACCAGCTTCGCCGTGAGTTGGCTGCTCGGGACGAACTTCTGGCCCAGCAGCAGGCTCGCTTGGATGCCATCGAGCGGCGCAACACCGGCTCCGAAGTGGCGCAGATCGAGACTGCGTACAAGCGTTCGGTCGAAGAGTACAACCAGTACAAGCAGTTGGTTCAGCAGGCTACCGACGCGGCCGACGGCAAGACAATGAGCGAGGCCATGGAGCGGATGATCGAATCCCGCCGCCGTGCTGAGCAACTGGCCGATCTGCACAAGCGCTACACCCAGCAGAGAAGCCAGCCGCAACCGCAACCCCTTGACCCGCGCATCAAGACCCATGCCGAGGCTTGGATGACCCGTAACGACTGGTACGATCCGCAGGGCAGGGACATGGATTCCCGGGTAACGCTCACCATCGACCAAGCCATGGCCGAGGAAGGGTGGAATCCGACGACTGCGGAGTACTGGGAGGAGCTGGAAACTCGTGTGAAGAAATTTTTGCCTCACAGACAAAAATCGGGCTATAATAAACCCACTGGTACTCCGCGTTCTGTTGTTGGGGGTTCTGGGCGCGATTCGTCGGCGGCTTCTACCGGCTATCGCTTGTCGGCTGAACGTGTTCAGGCGATCAAGGATGCTGGTAAGTGGGATGATCCCAAAGAGCGTGCTGATATGATCCAGCGCTACCGGAACTATGACAAACAACAGACCCAAGGGTAAGGAGAAACAACATGGCTGAGCAAAACAAGCGTTATGGTTCGGACGATCGGCTGGTAAAGTCGGCGGCTGGTGCTGCGCGTGAAAGTCGTGGTTTCGCTGATGCAGAGCGTACTGAGCAGGATGGTACAGCTCTTTCGGTGCGCGAACGTGTTCGTGCAACGTTCAATGAAATGGGGCAGGAAATTCTGCCTACTCCCCCGAGTGTTCCGGGGTGGCACTTCTGCTGGCTGTCGACGACCAATTCCGTCGATCCGATTCATGTTCGCATGAAGCTCGGATATGAGCCGGCAAAAGCCTCCGACATCCCGTCCTTGTCGCAGTACAAGGTTACGCAGGGCGAGTTCGATGGTTGCATTGCCTGCAACGAAATGATTCTCTTCAAGATTCCGGAAGAAGCCTATCAGGAGCTGATGCTCATCAGCCACCACGAGCGGCCCCTCGGAATGGAGACCGAGATTCGTTCCGTCATGGAGCGCAATGCAGCCGAACGTGATAGTTCTGGCAAGGATCTCGGCAGTGTCGAAGGCGATGGCTTCGCCAACCTCGCACGCCGGGTGAAGACGCCAACTTTTCAGTAAAGGAACCTAAATGAGCGCTACCAATGCTCCCTTTGGTTTCGTAGCCGCCAAGCACCCGTCCGGCAACGCTCGCGCGAATGCCTATACGATCGCTTCGGCCTACGCGGCCAACATCTTCCAAGGTGATCCGGTCAAGCTGGTCACTGCGGGCACCATCCAACTCGGCACCTCCGACGGCACCCGCACCGGCACGGTCGACAACATCTCCCTGCTCGGCGTCTTCGCTGGCTGCGAGTACATCGACGGCACCGGCAAGCCCGTGGTCTCGAACTACTGGCCGGCCTCGACCGTTGCGACCAACATCGTCGCCTACGTCTACGACGATCCGGATACGCAGTATGTCGTTCAGGCGAACGGCTCCATCGCGGCTACCGCCATCGGCGACCAAGCTGACTGGGCGGAGTTCAATACCAACGGCGGCGGCTCGACTGCTACCGGACGTTCGACCGGTGCTCTGAGCTCGACCCTCGTCGGTGCTGCCGCCAACGGCCAGTTCCGCATTCTCGAAATCCAGCGTGGCGTGGACAACGCTGCCGGTGACGCATACACGAAGGTTGTGGTGCAGATCGCTGAGCATTCGTACCGCGCTGAAGCCGCTGCTGTCTAACTGAAAGGAGACTGAAATGGCTGCAACCAACATGCGCTCCGCTCAGTTCCGTAACGTCGTCGAGCCGCTGCTCAACTCGGTGTTCGACGGTGTCTACGACCAGCGGAAAGACGAGTACAAGCAAGTCTTCAAGGAAGAGAACGGCACGCCGCGCTCGTACCACGAAGAAGTTGTCCTGTACGGCTTCAACAACGCTCCCCTGCTCCCGGACGGTCAGGCAGTCGAGTACGACGAAGGTGGCCAGCTGTACGTCAAGCGTTACACCTACGACGTCTACGGCGCTGCCTTCGCGCTGACCAAGGTTCTGGTTGAGGACGGCGACCACATTCGTGTGGGCTCCACCTACGCCAAGCACCAAGCTCAGTCGATGGTCGAGACGGTCGAGACCGTCACGGCGAACCACCTGAACCGTGCGTTCAACGCCAGCTACGCTGGTGGCGACGCCGTGGCGCTGTGTTCGGCTTCGCACCCGGTCATCGGTGGCGTTCAGTCCAACGTGCTGACTTCGGCAGCGCTCTCGCAGACCTCGCTGGAACAAGCGATGGTCACCGTGCGCCAAGCCAAGGACGCTCGTGGTAAGCCGATCCGTCTGACCGGCCAGAAGCTGATCGTGTCCCCGTCGAACATGGTTACGGCAGAAGTGCTGCTGAAGTCGGTCCTCCGCACCGGCACCAGCAACAACGATGTCAACGTGCTGAAGAGCATGAACCTTGAGCCGGTGGTCCTGAGCCGCCTGTCCTCGGCCACCGCCTGGTTCATCCAGACGGACGCCATGGATGGCCTGAAGGTTCTCTGGCGTCGCCGTATCCAGAAGTCGATGGAAGGCGATTTCGAGACCGACTCGATGCGTTACAAGTCCACCATGCGCTTCGGCTCGGGCTGGACGGAGTGGCGTTCGACCTTCGGCAACGCTGGCGTCTAAACAAGATGCGGGGGCTTCGGCCCCTGCTCTTTGAGGAAAGGAACCTCGAATGAGTACTTACTTTCAAGGCGCAGTGAAGTCCGGAGATGCTCCGAACGAACTCCCCAGCGGCGTTGGTGTCGGAACGGCGGTGTTCTCGCAAACTGTCGTGATCGATCGCAATACTTCTGGAACGGTCAACGTCGATGCCACCTTCACGCTTCCGAAGAACGCGCAGATCATCGCTCTGTTCCCGGATACGCTGACGGCGTGGGATTCGGCTACGTCGGCTGGACTTACCATCGGCTCCACTGCTGGTGGCACAGAGTACATGACCTCGGTCGATGTCAAGTCGAACGGTCGGGAAACCCCGAGTTACTCGGCAGCACAGTTGGCGGCGATGGATGACATCGGTACCAACACCACGGTCTATGTTCGCGTGGCGCAGGTCGGGGCAACCACAGCGGGACAAGCCCGTGTGACCATCCAGTACACTGGCGGCGCAGCGTAAGGCACGGGGCTTCGGCCCCGTTTTCGTATTGAAATAGTAGGAGAAGAACGATGATTCAATACACAGGTTACACCCAAGTTACCCAAGCGGCAGCAGCCACGGTCAAGTCCGGCCCTGCCAAGCTCTTCGGTCTGGTTGTGGTCGCCTCCACATCCGGCACCGTCACCATCTACGACAACACCTCTGCTTCTGGCACCGTGCTCTTCACGAAGACCGGCCTCACCGTTGGCGACGTGATCCACTTCGGCGGCATGGGCATCGCGGCAAAAGCTGGCCTTCACGTGGTCTGCGGCGGCACGGCGGCAACTGTCAACGTTCTGTATGCGTAAGCCATGGCTACCAGCGGAACTGTTGGTCAAACAGTAATCGACAATGCGACTCTGATCGAGCATGCTGTTCGGCGCTGCGGGCTTCCTGCCGGAGCGCAAACGGCTGAGAACAGCATCGTCGCGCGCAACTGCCTGTTCATTCTGGCTGCGCACTTGGCGTCGCGCGGCCTGAATTTGTGGTGTGTGACCCGGGAGATTCTCGGGCTGGAAGCAGGGCGCACCGGGTACACACTCCTCCCCGGTACCATCTCCGTGATGAATGTGCTGTACACGGCTCCGACTCTACTGACCGGAACAGACACTACTACCGCAACGGCTCTCGCCAGAGAACTCGCGGAAGCTTCGAAAGTGATCCGTGTTGGCTTCAAGCTGAGCAACCTCCCGGCTTCTGGCGGAATCTCCATCGACTCTTCTGACGATGGCGTGGTGTGGACCCCGCGCAAGGTGGTAGCGCAGACGGCGCTGCCCGTGGCTGGTGCGTGGCACTACCTCGACCTTGATCCGTCAGTTACCGCGCTGCACTTCAGGATTTCCTCTGCCTCCGCGCTCACTGTCAGCGCGTTCAGTTTGTGCTCGGACCTCTCTGAGGTGCCGATGACACCCTTCAATCGCGACGACTTCGCCAACCTCCCGAATAAGCGCGTTGAAGGACGCTCGAGCACAAACTACTTTTTCGAGAAAAAGATCACCCCGACTTTGACGCTATGGCCTGTTCCAACCGTGGACACCGATCACGTCAGTTACTGGCGGCACCACCAGACAGAGGACGTTGGCTCCCTTCAACAAGAGCTGGCGATACCGACTCGTTGGCTGGAGTCTTTCATCGTTCATCTGGCGTTCCGTCTGTCGATGGAGTTGCCCGGCGTTGATCCGTCGCGGATCAGCCTCCTCTCCGGTCTTGCCGACAAGGCAATCATCGAAGTCGAGGCCGAGGAAACCGACGGCAATCCGATCTACTTCGTGCCGAGAATCTCGGCCTACACGGGAGGTTGAGATGGCCGCATTCCTTCCGTATCGCAACGTCGGCGGCACCTGCGCCATTGGTGTGTGCGACCGCTGCCACACCAAGAAGTACTTAGGGGAGCTTGCTGGCGAGGCAGACAACACGGGGCTGCGCCTGTGCAAAGACTGTCGGGACGAAAGTGATCCCTACAAGAAGCCGATGCGTGCTCAGGAGAAGATCGGCCTTGAGTATCCGCGTCCGGATGAGGTGCTGATATGACCGCCGCCGCAATGACCTATGATTCGCTTCTAGCGGACATCCAGACCTACAGCGAGCGGCGCGACGAGCCGTTCGTCTCACAGCTGCCGCGCTTTGTTATGATGGCGGAGAACCGTATCGCAACGGAGTGCCGAGGCCTTGGCTTCAAACGCTTCGTTAGCGGAATTCTTGGCAGTAGTGTAGTGGAGAAGCCCGCTCGCTGGCGAGAGACTCTAAGCATCAACGTTACTGTCGGCACGGAACGCCAGACCCTCCGGGAACGTGGGTATGAATACTGCCGTGAGTTCGCTCCGGACGCCAGTGTTGTCGGTGTCCCGCGATACTATGCTGATTACGGCTTTGAGCACTGGCTGATTGTCCCGACTCCGGACCAGAACTACGTGTGCGAGATCAGCTTCCACGAGCGTCCTGAGCCCCTGAGCTCGACCAACCAGACAAGCTGGACTACGCAGTACGCGCCACAACTGCTGCTCTATGCCACGCTGCTCGAAGCTGCTCCGTTCTTGAAGCGCCCCGACTTGCTGCAGCAGTGGCAGGGGATGTACGAGGCAGCTAAGAACGCGCTTGCCGGCGAATCTGGGCGTAGAATGCAAGACAACAACGCAACAAGGAGCGTCGAATGACGACCTATACCGACGTCTTTGGCGGGGCAACGGTTCCGCCATCCGATAAGAAATTCCGCGCTGTTACGCTGGCAGCCAGCACCACCTTTTACTGGCCGGAGGTTGATGCTAGCTCTGACAGCATGGCCGACATCATGGAGGTCACGGCGAGCGCGGGACTGACCATGACGCTCCCGGATGCCTCACAGGTTTCCACCGGGCGCACTATCCTGCTGCGCAACACAGGGGCGAACAGCTTCGCGGTTGCTGACAACGCTTCCGGAGCCGTAGCATCCATCGCCACCGGCGAAGTGAAGTTCCTGTACTTGAAGGACAATAGCACTGCGGCCGGAGTGTGGGCGGTGTTTACCTTTGGAACCGGAACTTCCGGTGCGGATGCCTCTGCCTTGGATGGAAGCGGGCTTTCCGTGCTGGTTTCAGAGCTTCAGCTGGAGCACTTGGTCGAGACGAACTCCGGGGCGGTATCGATTACGAGCGCGCACCGGGCTTCAGCCGTTGTGTGCACAGGAGGGTTGGCCACAGTCTCCCTCCCGTCTGCCAGCACCACCGGCAACGGCTTCTTCTTCCTGCTGAGCAACGCTGGAACCGGAACCGTAACCGTGGATGGCTACTCAAGCGAAGAGGTCGACGGGGGACTGTCGAAGACCTTCAATCCCGGAGAGAGCGCCTTTCTGGTGTGCTCAGGAGCTGAGTGGTACACTGTTGGCTACGGTCGCTCGACGGAGTTTCAGTTTACCCAATTGGTGAAGGATGTTTCCGCTGGTGGAACGTTCGTTCTGACGACACAGGAGGCGGGGAACAAGCTGCTCAAGTTCATAGGAACTCCGGTGTCCCCTGTGACTATTCGGGTTCCTGCTATTGTTTCGGTCTACTACATCCAGTGCGCATACACCGGATCTCCGAATCTACAGATCAAGACAGCAGCGGGCAGTGGCCCGAACTTGACCAGCTCTGACCGGGTGATCGCCTATTGCGATGGTGTGGACGTTGTACTGGCGCAGACGGCGACGGTCTCGACTTCCCTGTCGATCGTCGATGGTTCGTCGAGCTCTCCGGCCATTTACTTCACGGCAGATGCCGACACTGGCATTTACCGATCCGGATCGGGCGGCGTCGGGATTACCGGCAACGGAACAATGCTCGCCACCTTTACCCCTTCTGGTCTTTCGCTGGCAACTGACTTGGCGGTGACGGAGGGTGGAACCGGAGCGTCTGACGCGGCAACCGCCCGCACCAATCTCGGCATCAGCGCCACAAACACTCCTTTCACACCGACGGGGAGCATCGCGGCATCAAATGTACAAGCTGCTCTCGCTGAGTTGGACTCCGAAAAGCAACCTGCCAGTGCCAACCTTGACGAGTACGCGGCGGTCAACCCGACTGCTGCGGGCCTCGCCCTGCTTGATGATGCGGACGCATCCGCACAGCGTACGACGCTCGGCCTCGTGATCGGCACCGACGTTCAAGCCTACGACGTGGATACTGCCAAGCTCGATGTGGATCAAACTTGGACAGGCGCCCAACGCGGCACGCTGACCACGGACAACGATCTGTCCTTCGACCAGTCGGTGACGAACAACTTTGTCTGTACGCCCACGGCAGGCGGTGCGCTCACCTTCACGAACCACACCGCAGGGCAGTCCGGGTTCGTCCTTTTGGTCAATGGCAGCAACTACGCAATCACCGCAGCGGCCACAACCAAGATTGCCGCCGCAGACCTGACGCGCATCAGTGCAACCGGCACGTACCTGCTCTCCTACCTCGACAACGGCACCAACGCCTATGTCGTTGCATCGGCGGCCCTGTCATGAGCGTGTTGCCCGTAGGGTTCGCAAGTGCCTCCGGCGTAGATGTTGGAGACATTGGGCATTCGCTGCGGCTGCGGAGTGCGGCTAGTGCCTCGTGGAGCAGAACCCCGGCGAACAACAACAGCCGCACCGTCTGGACATACTCTGAGTGGATCAAGCGCGGAGAACTCGGCACAGACCAACTGCTGCTTGACGCAGGTACTGATGGCAATAACGAAAGTGCTATCCGGCTAACAACCGCGAACAAGCTCGACATCTACAACTACGTAGCTGCTTCGTACGGGTGTCGACGCGTTACTACTGCGGTGCTTCGCGATCCAACCGCGTTTTTTAATCTGGTTGTTGCGAGCAACGGGACTACGTCGTTCAAGATCTGGATTAATGGTGTAGAGATCACTGCGTTCGACACCAATTCGGGTACGAACGGCACGAACTGGTTCTTCAACCATTCCTCGTATGCGATGTATATGGGCAAGCGGTTCAACAACACGAATTATTTCGACGGAGAAAGAGCGCGTGGGTGTTTCATTGGCGGAAGCGCACTTACCGCAGCGGACTTCGGCTACTTCAACACCGAAATCAACGAGTGGGTGAGCAAGAGCCAGTCCGCGATTAAGGCGTTAGTCGATGCTGGTGATTCAAATAGCTCCATGCTCGAATTCGATGATGCTACCAGTCTGACCACGCTCGGCTACGACAAGAGCAGCAAGGGTAATAACTGGACGCTGAACAACGTCAGCCTGACAGCAGGCACGACCTACGACTACATGCTGGATGTGCCGGGGAACAGCTACTGCACGATCAATCCGCTGATGTATCGGGCGAGCACAGGGCAGGCAATCTATTCCTATGCGAACCTGAGGGCAACGAACGACTCTGGCGTAGCCGGCAAGTACATCTGGGGAACCCAATATGTGTCTTCCGGGAAGTACTATTGGGAGACGTTGGTTGAGGTTGTTGGCAGTTCTATCAACGGCATCGGTGTCGATAGCGGGTTGGCTCAGAATACCGTGTTCAACGACTCTGTTATTTACTTCAGCAACGGCCACAAGTATGTCAATAATGTGGATACCGCGTATGGGGCTACTTACACGACGGGGGATGTGATTGGCACCCTTCTGGACAAGACCGCGAACACAGTCGAGTTCTTCAAGAATGGCACGTCACAGGGTGTGATCAACCTTGTATCCACTTCGGTTGCCTTGGGCATGCACTCGGAAATGGGGGGCAGCAACGGCATTCACGTTCTCAACTTTGGTCAACGTACCTTCTCCTACCCAAG
>ERZ724509.199-NODE-199-length-29182-cov-5.839977_pt1 | contig 29182 bp, 15 predicted proteins | sample MGYA00376042_ERZ724509 | MGnify/ENA primary metagenome ERZ724509 (study PRJEB28724, sample SAMN07190887) | wastewater metagenome | isolation source: effluent of sewage treatment plant in Hong Hong | place: USA: Christiansburg, Virginia | collected 2016-03-01 ...
CCAATTCCACTTTTCTTTGTTTCATTAAGTAGGATTCTTAAGGAACCTTACTTCATGTTGACAATAGTCTGTTTTTGAATTTTTGCATATTATACAGGGCAGTACACAAAGGCAACAGCCAAACCAACAACTCCTCCTGAAAGGAATATTTATTTCAATGATAAAACTTCTTCGGGCAATTTTCCAACAATATTAGAGTAGTTTTTCAGTAAATGTTTCTTGCACGCTTCGTATATTGCAAATTACATTGCAACAGTAAACGAAAATCCAAAAAACAAACTTGATGAACCCCTATAAAATCCCATAAGCCCATGGTCCTTCACAATTTATCTGGCAAAATATAAGGCATTAGGATTAGATGTATTCGAAAGCTGATATTTTAGCTTAATGAAGTCAAAAGGTTGGCCTGTTAAGATCTGCGACCATCCAGCTGCAAGTCCACATAAAAAATCAAGAGTTGAGCTCATTTTTAAAATTTAAATTTTTATGATTGAAAACCTAAAGAATTGAGTAAGAAGTATCAATTTTTTCTAGGATATGATCCTTTTTTTTTCTTTTAAAAAAAACATTATACAAAGCTTACAACAATATTTGGAGTTAAAAAGGAATAATTAGGAATAATAAAAATTGAAAAATTATTTAATAGAGGATGGATAAAAGATTGGTCTGATAAAAATCAATATAAATATTATCCTTATTATACTATAGATGGTTCTGGTGGGCTGGTTTTCAATCGCTCTGGCTGCAACTGCGGCCTCTTCACTGGTCAGGTTGCGTTTTACAAAGATAAAGAAACTTCTGATCATATAGGTAAAAATTTTATAAATATTTATAAAGAAATATATTAAAAGGTTTTATATTTTTAGTTCTAGTGAGCTAGTTTTCAATAACTCTAACTACAACAACGACAACTTCAATAGTCAAGTTACGTTCTACTTTAAATTAAAAATAAAATATAAACCTTACCTCTTGGTAAAAAATTGCATAAATTTATTAAAGGCTTTGGTAAGATTTACATCTGAATGTTGTAGTTATTTGTTCTTATTGTACCAATATCCCTGATTTTATTTTAAGCCTAGAAGCCCTAGCTCGCTTGGTATTATCAAATAATTGAGTGCCTCAGACAGTAGGATCCACTGATTCTGGGTTGCTATATAAGGCTAGTTTTCAAACAAGTGATGCTTAATTGCATATTGTCTATCGCTTATATTAATCGTAGAAGCAAGAGTCGCTACGTATTTAAACTGTTACTGTAAAGCAGTATAACATAAACAGTGATTGGTCTCTGAAATAAAAGGGAACACGGTTAGCTGCAAGATAAGCTATGACTGATGGAAAGACATCTTTATAAACCTTTAAAATATTAAAATGGATAGACAAGAAGGATATTATTGGGTTAAACATTATAATAAATTTGAAATTGCTAGATGGAATATTTTGCTTGGTGAGGTATTTTGGACATTAACCTATTCAGATTCTTTACATCAAGATTCAGATTTTGAACATATTAATGAAGTAAAAATTAAAGAACCTGGGGAGTTACCTGAATTTTAAAACATGAGTCAAGTTAGATTTATAGGATGCTTACATTTTGGTCACAAAAGTATAGCACAATACAGAGGTTTTCAGGATGAATATTATCATGATGAACATTTAATTGATTATTGGAATAGAACTGTACATAAGAGAGATTTAACCTATATACTAGGTGATATTACTATGGAAAACTCTAATGAATATTATCAATTAGATAGATTAGCTGGTAGAAAAGTTGTAGTACTTGGTAATCACGATATGTGGCAACATGTACCTCATTTGTTAAAATATGTAGATGGTGTAGCAGGTATGATTGATTATAAAGGATTTGCTTTAACTCATGCTCCTATTCATGTAAGTGAAATAGGTCAGTATAGAGGTAACATTCATGCTCATATCCATCATAAAAACATATTAGCTGATTTTGAAGTTAATAGAATGTATGATGATGCTGAAAATAATCCTGTAATTAACACAAAAGGTAAATATTTTTGTGTAGATTCACATTTAATAAATTATCAACCTAAAACTATTGAACAATTAATTAAACAAAGAGATGCCTAAAATTAAATTAGATTCAGAAGAATTTCTTAGACCTGTAATAACTTACATGTTAAGAGAATATGGTGTAGACTATGATTATGTCAAGAAACATCCAACAATTAAAGGAATGCTTTGGTGTCAATATTATTGGGATACTCCTGAAACAAAACAAGAATTTTTAGATTGGTTAAGAACCTTTTTAAAAACAAATGTAAATTATAAACCTCACCATATTAACGATGTAGTTAATTCTATAGATTTAATATGGGGATTAAAAGTATATAAAGATGAGTGATATAATTAAATGTCCTGGGAAAGATTGTACATTAAAAGAAGATTGTTATAGATTTACAGCTCCTGTAAATGAATATAGACAATCTTATTTTGCAGAAATACCTAAACAAAAAAAATGGAGTATGTGAAGAATATTGGAACAATAAAGGATATGCTCAAATATTACCTAAATCTAAATAATTATGATAAAAGGAACTAGAAATCAATTATATAATGTAAACAATGCTTCTCAAGGAAGTACTAATAGAGTATTAACTGTTTGTTCAGCTGGATTATTAAGATCTGCTACATTACAAAATATGCTTATTAGAGAATATGGCTATAATGCTAGAAATTGTGGTACAGTAGAATCTTACGCATTAATACCAATTAGCGAAGCTTTAGTAAAATGGGCTAATGAAATTATATTTGTTAATAATGAAAATTTTCAACATGTAAAAGAAGAATTAGAAAAGTTAAATGTTATACATAAATGTTATGTTTTAGATATTCCCGATATGTATGAATTTAATGATCCAGAATTAGTAAAGATTTGTAAAGAACAGTATGAAAATAAAATACAATATTTACCTAAATAAAAATTATGATAAAAAAAGAACATTATGCAATAAGTCACACAGGAGGATTTGGTTTTAATAAAGATTTTTATTTATTAGATTATAATCCCGGATACGGATTAAGTAAAAAAAGTTTTTTTACTAAATCTTTATCTAGAAAAGAAGTATTAGAAATACTTAAAGATGAAAATTTAATTCAAATAAAAAATGATATATATGTAAATAAAGAAAATAATTTACTTATTGATTTATATGAACAAACAACTAAAAATGTAGAAAGTGTTTATTCAATACATTTTGAATATTCTTTAAATTTTGATATTGATAATTTTTTATTAAAATATGAAAAACAACTTAAGAAAATTGATGAGAAGAATGGTTTTAAAATGAATTTAATTACTATGAATGGTGGTAATCCATCATCACTTACTATATATTCTAATAAAATAGTTAGTATTGATAAAGAAAATTCTTATAATTTAACTACTACAGTAGATACTATAATAGAAGATATTACTTCAGATAAATCAGGATTAATTATATTTAATAGTTCTCCCGGTGCTGGAAAATCATCACTTATTAAATACTTATCTCAAGAATTACAAGATAAAGAATTTTATTTTTTAAATAACAATAATATTCATATATTATCTAATCCTGAATTTACAACATATTGTTTAAGTAATTTAAAAAATTGTGTATTAGTATTAGAAGATTGTGAAAAATCTTTAATGTCTAGAGATATAAATAAAGGATTTGATATTTCAAATATTTTAAATATTACAGATGGTATTATGGGTGATTTATTAAATTTAAAAATTATTGCTACATTAAATACAACAGATAAATTAGATACGGCATTACTTAGAAAAGGTAGATTAATTAGACAAGTTACATTTAATCCTCTAACTGAAGTACAAGTAATTAATTTATCTAATTCATTAGGAATTAAAATAGATAAACCTAAAGAAATGATGTTATGTGATGTATACAATTATGAAAATACTGGAACAGAAGTAAAACAAACTAGTAAAATAGGATTCTAAATAAAATTAAAAACCCTCCTAGAGAAATCTAAGAGGGTTTTTTTTTATCTACCGCAATATTCAGTTAGTTTGTTCTATCAACATATTTTCTTTCATCCCATAATTCAGGTAAGTTTTGACCTAATTGATTATAACCAGGTATCACAGTACCTAAACTTCTATAAAATTTATTCTCCCCTTTATGTGCTCCAGATTTAATTTCATAGTTTTCTTTACCTCCCACATAAGCTGCATAAGGTATATATCTAACTACATCTATTAAACTATTAGCTAATTTAGTCATTGCAATAGGGTTTTTAGTCATTGCAGTAACATTTTTAGGATTAGATAGGAATAATAAATCACCAGATACTTTATCTAATTGATCCATAGTAAATTTATACATTGGAGATTTCTTACGCTTTTCATCATCATCCCAACCTAAAGCTAAGGCCCCCATTATAGTAGCTAAAAATATTGTAGCTTCAGTCATAGTTTTTCTAAAGTTATATACTTCTAATTCAGTAAGTTGACCTTTAGATTGTCTATCTAATGTATCTTTAATATTCCAAATCATTTTAGCAAATGTGTTCCATCTACCTTCAGTTTCAGCCATTAATCTATCGTTATATTGTTTACGTCCAAATCTAGTTTCAACTGCTGCAGGAATCCACTTTTTAAATTGAAAAGCCATTCTAAATAAAACATTTTGATTTAATATAGCAGCATCTCTAGTAGAATACCTACCATGAATCTGTTCATTAACACCCATAATTCTAGTAGAGTTTCTTAACATATAATCTCGAAACTGTTCTTGTGTGCCAAAATGTTTTAAATGTTCAGGTTTAAGTTCTCCTTTATCATCTAACATTTCCCATAAACTAGTTTTACCATCAGGTTTAGTATGTAGCATCATAGCAATCATAGTTCTAGTTTGTAAAAATACTTCACCACCTTTTTGCATAGAGTACATATAATTTTTTAACTTCTCCCCGGTTAATCCATAAATACCTTGTTTAACACTTACATTAGCTGCATATTCATAATCTGTTAGTTCTTGAAGCATGGGGTATTTTTCAATCAATATTCTAGTTTTAGAATCTTCATCATATATTTGAGAAAAGAATATACCTCCAGCCTTATTTAAATCTTTAAGATTAAAATATCTACCTCCAGCAGCTTCAATAACGTTACCTATTTCACCCACAGCTAAGTTTGTAAAGGCTGTCATAGGGTTTAAACCAATTCTAAGTAAACTATTCCATTTTAAACCAAAGTCTGCTAATTCACCCATTTTAATTACTTTCTTACCTATTTCTTCTCCGGTCTTTTCATCATATAAAGTACCTACTGTAAATTCATCTCTACCATTAGATTTTTTATCTAAGATTTGCATCTCGATAAATTTATCAACCATATTATAGATATTTGAATCCTTACCCTCAACTTTAACTCCTCTTTTATGAGGATTAATAAATTGATTATCTGCTAAACTTCTTTGCATTAATCTAGTTTGAGGTAATATTTCAGATAAATTTTCATGTTCAATAGACATTGCTGCAAATTTAAATAAACTTTCACCTAAATCTCTTGATTTTTCTTCACCTGTTAATTTTGTAATATATTTTAAAGAAATAACATCTCTTTCTAGAGCTTCATCTTTAACCATATCACTATTTTTAATCTCATATACTTGCATTCCGGTAATATATTTAGCTAAGAATTTTAATTTACCTACAAAGCCTTCAGCTTTAGCAATATCTACTAATGATATAGCATATAAATTTGGAATAAAATCTTCAGGATGTTTCTTTAATCTTTCAGTCTGTTCATTATCCGGAAGTCTTTCTAAAGACTCTTTAATTGTGTCTTGATAAAACCTATAGAAGCTAGCTAAATCTTCATTACCTTTTTCAAAGATTTTAATATAATTCAGATTAGCATATTTAGTAGAACTAATTGGAATAAATTTATTAGTAGTTTTATCAAATTTAGCAAAATTAAGATGAGCTTTATCATTAGCTTTTAAAGAAGCAGCTAATTTTTCATAAAATTCAGTAGTATATGGTCTAACTAAAACAGTAGTATTATTTAAATCTTGTATAAATAAATCATATACTTGTTTCATATTCATTCCATGAGATTTAGCATAAGCTTTTAAACTTTCAGTATGAGCTTTAACTTTTTCATAAATAGCACCTTGTTCACCAGATATTTTAATCTGAGTAGTTTTAATTAACATACCAATACTTCTAGCAATTCTATTATCAGAGTTAACTAATGCACCTGTCATCATATTTAAACCACTAATATCTCTTTTATCAGCTTGTAATTCTTCATAAGATAAATCTTCTTTTTTATTAGAAGTTGTATCTACAGTATTTTTAACAATGTGCTGCATTACTGAGGTATATCTATTTTTAAGATTCATTACTCTTTCAGGAACACCTTGTTTATCTAATTTATATAAACTATCTAACTTCTCTAATAATTCAGAAATTACTTTAACACTAGCTTGTTTTCTATTACCTTTTTCATAGGCATTAATTAATGCTTCAATATTATCTAACTCCGTGTTAGCTAAATTATACAAGTAAGCTTCATTTTTAGTAATTTGATATTTAGATAACATATCATTCATAGCAACTTCCATTGCTTTAAACTTCTCATATTCAGGAGATCCTGGTTTATATTTTTTAACAGCCGCTTTAACTCTACCAATACTTCTTTGTAAATTAACTATTTGATTCTTGTATCTATCAGGTTGAGATTTAGCTAATTCTTCTTGCTTTTCAGCTTCAGCGTATTTCATCTGTAAAGTAGTATCTAACTTTAAAATTTGATAAATATATGCTGGTTTCTTATCGTCAAAGAAGTCTTTAATGTGTTGAAACTTAAGTTCTCCTTCAGTAAACTTCTTTTTTAAATAAGCAATATTACCAATGTCTGATGCTTTAGACATATTAGGATTAACTAATGTTAGTTTATAAAAAAACTTACCAAATTTATATACACCAGAGGGATATTTCTTTTGTCTAATAGTTACAGTTTTAGTTCTATTTTCTAAGCTTTCTAAATTAGAATTTTGCATAGGAAATCCTTTACTAGAGGTATATTCATTACCTGTAACAGTAGCTTGAATATCCTTAATAGTTTTCAACTCTTCCATACTTGGAAAAGCATCTAACCCATGTGTTCTTTGCCATAACGCAACTTTAGCTTTTAATAATGGTTCAGACATTTTACTCATTAAAAGTAAATGTTTAAATTCTTGTGATGATGTATTTATACACGACATATTAACAGTTGTTTTTAGATTGCCAGATTATCATTTCTCTTTCAGACTCAGAAGCACTATTCCATTCTTCATGAGTAGTTCCATATTCATTAAAAGCATTATTTTTTACTTCTTCCTCATAAGCATCTCTCTCACCTTCAATAAGTAGTTCATTTTTATAATACTCATCAATTAATGATTGTGGTATGTGAATTTTACTTAAAAAAGTATCATCTGTCTGCTTAAGAAAAGTAACAACAGGAACTTTAAACCTATTGTTAATTGTATTTTGCAATATCTTAATAAACGATGGAGTTTTATTAGTATAGTTTCCAGACATCTCTTCTATTGTAGAAGTAATATCATCTTTAATTTGAATTACACAAGGCATATTATGAATTACAGTCTTTATTTGAACGATCTATTCCTGGTAGACCTTCAGGTTTATTTTGAGTTATTTCAGGATTAATAATTGTTGAAGATACACTTTTTTCTTCAGATTTTAAATTATTTTTTTTATCCCAATTGTATTTATTAATTAAATAATCTAAAGCTGTAGCGTGAGAAGGTTCTCCAAGTTCTTTATAGTAAAGAATAGGCTTACCTTTTAATTCACCAGATTCAATTTGCTTCCTAATCCACTTTTTTCTATTTAATAAATCTAATAAAAGATTCAATGAAAATTGTTCTTGAGTATTTTTGTTAGTACTTCCACTCATTTTCATAATTTGCTGATGAAAGCTATTAAATTCTGTGTCTTCCATAGTTTTAAGAGGATGATCAAAGTCATATTTATCAGTTGTCAACCATTCAATATACTTTTCAACAGCCTCTTTAACAGTTTCAGTTTTAATTAAACCTTGAGTTTTACCTACTGGATCATGACTAAAAGGATTACCAAAGTGTTCATTAGTGTTAGGTATTCTTGTAGATACTATTCCTTGTGGAGTTATTGCTTTTGTAGCATCTTTTAATTCTCCCCAAGGCTTAATAACTACATGTTCAGATTTTGTTACCTTTCCTAATTTAGAATATACTTCTTCAGCATCTTTTTTCACTTCTGTATTAATATTCTTAAATTTCTTAAATCCTTCTATATCTTGTTTACTGCCTAATATATGTATTTGTTCTGGTTCATTTACAGCTAATTCTTCTAATATTCCCTCCTCAAATCTTCTTATATTATTATTTGTCTCATAAGTACCTTGTTCAAAATAATCAGTATAAGATTTCATATTTAAAAGTACAGGTATAATCCTTTGCCTTTTAAATATCATATGTAACATGTCTTTTGGTAAAAAATAAAATTTATCACCAAAAGAATTTACACCATCTCTTTTTATAAAAGATTTGTCGAATTTATCAAATTCGACAGTAGTTCCATGATAAACAATATCTTTTACTTTACTATAATAATTATACTCACCACTTGAAGGATTCTTAATTATTCCTAAAGATACTCTTGCTATATAATCATTATATTGTTCTTGTGTACCAAATTGTTGTAATTCTTCACTACTTTCAAAAGCATTTTTAGCACCTTCTAAGAACTCTTTATTATTAAGTCTTTCTTGTAATTCAGCAAACTTTTTAACTTGTTCTTGTTGGTTACCTTGAAGTATAGGATTAGTATTAGGGTTGTTTAATGATTGTTGAAATTGTTGGAAAGAGTTATTTCCAATGTTATTCAAATCTTGTCTGGTTAAAAAAGCATCTGTAAGTATTTGTGTAAGTTCTTCTTTTTGTAATTTAGATAAAGAATTAAATTGGTTCATTATCCATTTAACAAAATTATTCCACCAATTATAAGCTTCACCTTTTTGTTTAACTACTTGTTCACCTATACTTTGAACAAGGGTTTCTTCACTACCCCATTTTTTAATAGCTTCTTGAACTATTGGTGCATCTCTAAACCAAGCTATGTAATGGTGAGCATATTCATGTGGTAAAGTGTCATCTTTTTGATTTACAGCATCTATTAAAACACTCATTGCTTTAATATTAGCTTGTCCTATTATTTTACCATTATGTTTTTGAAAGGGTAACTCATCAATTTCTTGTCTGTATTTTGATAAGTTTTGTAACCATTTTTTATGATTTTCTTCATCTATTCTTTTTTGTTCTTCTCTCTTTTCTTTTTGCTCTTTAGAATTATAAAAATCCATAGATGATTTTTCAGAATTCTTTACTAATTCTTCTATCTTATCAATTAAATCTTGTTTTTCTTTTGTTTTTTCTCTTGCTTTTTTAATTTGTTCATCAGTGTCGTATGCTGAAATATAAGTTTGCTTAAATCCTAACCCTATTTCAGATAATAATTCTTCCCACAAAGTAGATTGATGTGGTGTATATCTATTTCCATATTGAGAAATATTTTCTAAAGCTGATTCTATGCTTGGAATAACTTCTCCTGTATTTTTTATTCGGTCTATTAATAAATCAGAAACAGCTTTGATAATCCAATCTTTATTTATTTTGTTTTTTAAATCAGAATACACTTTATTAGCTGCTCTACTATCCAAATATTCATCAGGAACATACCAATCAGGTGCTTGTTCTCTTTGAGAGTCATTTTCATATTCTTGTATTTCAGAATAATTATCTGCTGCTATTCTTTTTGAATATATAGCATCTAATAAATTTAAATCAGATATAGCTCCTGCTTTTAATTCTTCTGCCCTTTGTTCAACTTCATTAGCATACTTAGCTTTCATTTTTTCAGCTAAAGTTTGCACTTTAATAATTTCAAACATTCCTTTTTTAACTATAAAAGGTTTATTTCCATTAATTGCAATTTCTTCTGCTGATTCTACTGTATAGTTACTTGGTAAAGCATTATTACTAATTTTAATAATTACATTACCTTGTTTTCTTAACATATAATCTTGGGCAACAACTGGTATTTGAGTTAAAGAAATACTCTCTGTTTTATTTTCAAAATTATGTGAAGGGGTTAATATTAAATTACCATCAATATCTAAATGATAATTGTTAGTGCCATGATATATATTTTCATAATCAGGTTTATATTTATTCTTAATTGTAGGTATCCTTACAGACTCAAATTCTTCCCTATTAGACAATTCTATGTTAGAATATAAGTCTTTCCAATACTCTTCTCCCATTTCATTCTCAATAGTCTGATTAAATATATTATCACCTTTTTCCCAAACTGGATTATTAGTAATATTTAATTGAATTTCAGGATACAACTTTTGAAGTATATCTTGTATTTTTTGAGCCAATTCTTTATCAAAAGATTTACCTTGTGCAAACTCTTTAAACTCTTCTACACTACCATTAGGGTTTTGTTCAAGATATTGAGAGTATAGTTGTTGAGCTTGTTGTTTTTGTTGTGGAGTTATTTCAGGTTTGTAAATCTTATTTGTAAATATGAAAGGTCTCCTTTCATATTTAATACTATCATATTGAGAGTTTACAACTTTTTTATCTAAAACTTTGGTTAAATAACCACTTTTTTCTAATTTTGATAACATGTCATACCCATAACCAGATACTAAGTTATCTACAACTGGTGTATATCCACGATTTATTATTAATTGATTAGCTTTTAAAAACCCTTTTAAACCTAATCCTTTTTTTAAAGGATGAATCCTATTATTTTCAAAATTTTCAATATTAGAAACAAAAGCTGTCTTATTAATATCATCGAAATAAATAGTCAATCTTATATCTATACCCTTATCTTCTCCTAACTTGATAGAGTATTGTTCTTTAGCTACAAAAGAATTATCTCCTCTTTGTTGTGGAACATTACCCCAAACATCTGTGGCATACGGTTTTAATTCAACATTATAATTATCAAATACTAAAGCTTCATATACAGCATTAGCTAATTCAGGATTTTGTTCAAATACAAAATCAATACCTTTTGAATTGTTTACTTCTGTACCAGCATAAATATTTAAAGTAGGATTTTCTTCATCAACTGAATCATCACCCCATTCATTAGCTAAATCTTCTGCAGATTTTAACTTACCTTCCGGTTCAATTTCAGCTTGACCATCAATAATATTTTCAGTATTAGATTCAGTTTCTACTTCTGGAGCTTCAGGAACAGGTGTTGTTTCATCTTCACCAAATTCAGCAGCTAACTCTTTTTCTGATTTACCACCAAATAATCCAGTTTTATCTTTTACTACAAACTCCTCATATTTATTATTAGGAAATTTAGTTTCTACTTCATCAGAAAAAGGATTAATTTCAATCTTTTTAGCAGGAGAACCTAAATAACTAACTTGACGATAAGTAATTTGACCACTTTCTTCTGTAGCTTCTTTATCTAATTTATAGATAGGAGTAAACTTATCACTTAATGTATAACGAATATACATAGGATGTTTATTTGTTTCACTTGATCTAACTAATTCAGATTTTAATCTAGAATCTTTAGAGTTCATATCAACAACAATTGTTTTACCTCCTTCTACTTCAGTAAATAACTTTTGATTATTATCATAAACTCTAGTAAATTTCTTAGCGTTATTTCTAACTAATTGATCTATAATACTTTCAATTCTACCAATATTAGTAGATGTAGATTGTACCATTGGTCTAATTTTATTTCTACCCTCAGTTAATCCCATATCCTGTAAAACACTAGGATGAATTAATCCGGAATAAGAATGTAAACCTGAGAAGAATCCATTATCCTGGAAAGCTTGTTCAATTAATCTAACAGCTAAAGCTTTATACTTTGAGTTGTATAACCTTACAATCTCATCAATCATCATCTCTTTTTGAGCTAATTCATATCTATTACCTTTTAAAGCAAGATAATTTTGTTTAGAATTTTTAATAGGAACAACTTCTAATGACTTTAATAAAGTAGTAGATTTTAATTGTTCTTGAGCTTTAGCAGATAATTCTTTATTTCCAAATATTTTATATTTATAAGTTGTATAAATTTTCTTACTCATTAATACTTTAAGATCATTAATAAAGTCTTCTTCCGATATTCTATTTTCATCTTCATAGATATTACTAAATGTCTCTTCAGCATCTAAGAACATTTGAATAAAACCATTAATAACCTCTCTATCTTCAGCTGGAATTCTAGTAAGATCAGCATTATCGCCATATTGTAATTTAGCTAAATAATTTTTAATGTTATTAAAGAATGGAGAAGCAAAGTTATAATGCTTAGACATAATCTCAAATTGAGCATTGATTGTATCAACATAAGGTTTAATTGCATCACTATTTAATAACTGTCCAATACCAGCAATTACTGTATCATCTTTAACTAAAGAATCATAACTAGCTTTTTTACTATTAACATCTTCAAAGTTTGGTCCAGTTTCTTTATTAATACTAAATAACTGATTTAACTTACCTAATTCTTTAATAACATCTTCAGATTCTTTAAATATATTTAAAGCTACAATTTGCGATTGTAAATATTTAAGTTTATCAATCCCTGTTCTACTAGTATTAGCCTGACTAACACTAATATAAGATTTTTCATTTCTTTTTTTAGCTAACTCTTCAGGAGATAATGTAGAGTATTTTTCTAAATTTTCTAAAGATAATGTGTTATAATAACTTATTTTCTCAGACTCATTTTTTTCTAAAAATTCTATAATCTTTCTACTATCATAGGAAGTACCTTCTTTAGGTTTATGTTCAGCATATAAAGCATCATAAGCTTCTTGATACTTTTGAACATATTCTGCTTTTACAGTATTAATATCTTGTTTAACAAAATCTTTACCTTTCAACTGTCTATCATTACTCTCTAAAGCTTCTGATAAATCTTTAATAGCTTGTTGAGATGTAAATTGACTAGCTACTTTAGAACCAAAACCTAATCTTACTAAATAAGACCACATAGGTAATGTTTTAATACTAATACCAATAGAAGGTAATTGATTAGGTGTTTTTACAGCATCTAAGATTACAGCCATTAATGAAGATATTTCTTCAACAATTTTATTTCCTGTATCAGACATAATTTTACTTAAGTTATTCTTAAGTTCAACTTCATTTTTACCTTCAGCATTCTTTTTAAATACTTTAACTCCTCTTTCAACTACAGTTACTACACCATCTATTTTAACAGTAACAGGCTTGATAACTAAATTACCTTCAGTAGCCCAAGCATGTCCTGTAACTTGTAATGCAGATACACCTTTTAACATTGAAATCTTATGAAACAATGCTTTTAAATACACCTGGTGTCCTGGAGTAAAGTAGTTACCGTGATCTTCAGATTCTTCAACATGTTCATAAACATCAGCAATAGCACCTGGACCAGATGGGGTAATTAAAGATTCTAACATATTTACAGATCTTAAAATCTGCATATAGTTATCTAAAATCTTATTATCTCTAGCAGGTTTAATATTTTGATCAGCTACAGATAAATCTCTAAAAGCATCTAATGATGGAATAATATTAGCTTTTAATAATAGATCTAATTTATCCTCATCATTTAATGTAAAGTCTTCTTCTTTTTCTGTAACTTTAATTAAATCTCTAGCATTTTTATCATTCTTAAGTATATACTTAATTAATTCTTGGTACCTAGCAGATACTGATGCATTATCAGTACCATCAATATATTTATAAATTTTAAATTTACCATCTTTAGACATCATAAAGTCTTTAACAATAAAGTAGATTTTGTCAAAGTCAAAGTCAGCTCCAAATTGTTGAGTTACTTCATAAGGTAATAACATAGCACCTTTGTATTCAATAGGTAAGAATCCTATAACTTTAATAACCATAGAAGAGTGAGCCCCCTCATAAGGAATACGATAAATTAACATTTGTCTTAATTCTTCCGGTATATTATCTTTAAAAGAACCATCAGGATTAATAAACTCTTTAGCATGTGCTGGAGCATAAGCTTCAATATAATCAATAGATGATACTTTACCATTAGCATCAACATCACCTTTTCTAATCCAACTTAAACTAGTTTGTAATTTAGTTAACTCTGGAGAAGCATCTACTGCTTCTTGAAAAGCTTTAGCATTTTTATAATCAGACGCTTTAGGAGCAATCTGTAAACCTACAGAAGATACTTGTACTGCAGCTCCACCTTTAAATTCCTGTCTTACAACTCTTTTACTGAATATTGAAGATATTAATTGAATAGTAGCTTTAGAATTAATTAAACCTAAAGGATATGAGAATGTACCATCAGGTTTTTGTTCAAATACAGCTTCAATAATTGAAGTTGAATTTCTAGATGTAATTGCATTCTGAATAAAATCATTAAATTCTTTATTATTTCCTTCAAAAGCTTCAACTACTTTACCTAGAGCTTCCTCAATATTAGCTTTATCCAACATTGCAATCTCATCTTTAATCTGTCTACCGGTTTTATCTCCATACATTAAATCATTTCCTTGAGCATCTACTTCAGCAACCATTCCATACATTAACATCTTCATCTGTCTTAAAGAACTATTATGAGAATCTAACATATGATCAGGATTAGCTACTTGCTCTCCAAAATTATTTAAATCTAATTCTACAATACTTGTTTTATTAGGAGTTAAAATATCTGCTTTACTAGGTAAGAAGGCCTTCATAGATGAATGAAAAGCCATTACTTGAGGATAATTTTCATCAGCATCCATTAATGCTTTATGTTCTGCTAATAAAGGATTATTAGCAACATATTTATTAGTTAATGGAAATATACTACACTTAACTTGAATAGGGATATATCTCTGGTATTCTTCATTCCATTGAACACCGTAGAAAAATGGTTTTATAATATCTAAAATACCTTGTTGAGATTTAAGCACACTATTCATAGCATTAGCTAAATCAGCATTACTAAATCCTTCTGATAATTCTTCAGAAGAAATACCAAACACTCTTTTTAATTCTTCATAGATACCAACAGATACAAATAATTGAGCGTCTGTAGCATTTAAAGGGTTTTTAACTTTACCATCTTTATCTACTTTAGTGTTATAGTGATCATTAGCTAACTTCTGAACATTAGGTAAATTATTTTCTTTAGCAATATCAGCTAAATCTTGAGTAGATCTAGTTCCTTCTTCAACGTCAGCAATAACATTAATCTTCATCTTACCACCTTTAAGGTATTTATAAGATTCATCTATTGTTGAAGTATCATCAAATTTAAGCATTGAAAATCCTTGGTAAAAACGTTTACCATTATCTTCAGCTCCTTTATAGAATGCTGGATCACCATTAATTAACATTGACTGAGAAACATTAAACAATGTAGAGTTTAAAGCCCACTCTGTGATAAGCTTCTCAACATTAGTAGTTTCTATTTTATCAGAAGTTAATACTCCATCTTTTTCCTGAATTACATCAGAATTTAAAGCTAGTTCAATATGATATTGAGCAATATTTTCTAAGTTAGAAATAATAGACTCTGTAACTTTAGACATTAATTCTACAGTTTTTTTATCTGCAGTATTTTCAAGTAAACCTCTTACGTATTCAGAAGGATTTACTCCAGTCGGAATAGTTTCATTTAATGTTTTTTCTAAAAAAGCATCTAATTTAGTTTTTAACTCTGGACTAATAGCATTCGGTAAATTAAACTCGAGACCTAGCTTTTTACCAAGATGTACATTACTTATTAATTTATTTTCAGGTAATGTTTTAATATCAACCATTACTTGTCTAATTCTAGATAATTCATTAAAGAATAATTGAGTAAATTCTTTAACTATTTGAGAATCAGCAGGTATCTTACCATCACGTTTATTAACTTCTATTTTTACACCAGTAAATCCAAAAGACAATCCTTTTTCAGCAGGAATAATTGGAGCATATACAGCAGTTTCTTCTGTAGTGTTACCACCTTTAGCTGAAGGATTATCGTACATATTAATAACCATTGCTAAATAGTCATCCTCATGAATCTGATTAAACTTTTTACCAGTGATATTATCTCCTTGCATTTTAAGACCGTCTAAGGCAAACATTTCTAGCTTATTTTTATTAGCTAAAATAATATTACCAAAGTTCATAGGATCTCTTTCTAACTCTTTAACTAAAGCAGAGCTTGAAGCTTCTTTAGAATTTAAAGCTTTAACTAATTTAGATGCAAAAGATTGATGTTGTACAGCATATACTACAGAGTTCTCAACATTATTAAATGATGAAGTAAATAACTCTGTTTGAACATTAGTCTCTAAATTAATTAATTTAGTTAATGTATTTCTTGCAGGAGAAAATTTATTCTCAACATACATATATTTACCATAATCTAATAAATCTTTAGTTAAATTTACTAAATTAGCTTCTTCTAGAGAAGAATATAATTCAATAGAATCAAATGATAACCCAATACCTAATTTTTGTGCTAATTCATAAACTTCATCAACAGTTAATTTAGGAGTTAATATTTTACCACCTTTTGTGTTCTCACCTTTAGCCCAGTAATTATCTAATAAAGCTTGTACTTTATTTTTACTTACTTCATATATGGCTAAATTTTCATTAAAAGTTCTAATATCATTAGTTGCAAGATTAGTTGCATCTGTAATGTTAGTACTAGTCCATTGAGTTTTAAGATTTAATGCTACATCTTTTCTATTAGGATTAAGCATTTTAAATATATACTTAGTACCTTTTTTAGAATAAGTAATTAATTTATAATTTAAAACTTGTTTATTAAAGTTTGCTGCAAATTGTTGTTTAAAGTTTTTAGCAACTTGAGGATCAGTAATAGCTTCAACAGCATCAATTATCTGCTTTATTTCATTACTAAATGGAGCAAGTTCCTTCATTATTTTCATCTGTTCTACAAATGAAGTAGTTCCAACTAATGATGATTCTAATTTATAATATAACTTCTCATAAGAATGGAATAATGTAAATCCAAAGTTATCCATTTGAACAACTCCATCTTTATCTATTACCGGAATATTGGATAAGAATAATTTAATATCTTGTGTAGCTGATCTGATACCTGAGATTACAGTTTGTTCCTGGAAACCTTTAGACTCATTACCCTGCATATTGTCAATGTTTTCAGATTCTGTAGCAGTATCTTCAGCACCTTCAATTTCAGTAGTATCTATAAAATCTCCTTTAATATGTAATTTTCTAGTCAAAGCAATTTGTTTTTTAACATTTTCAAAGATCTCACCAAATTTTAAATCTACAGCATATGAAATTTTATATAATTGTGGATTAAATTCATCTTTAGATTTAGCATTTTCAATAGCAAAAACAAGTTTATATTGTTCTCTAATTTTAAAAGTAATTTTACTAATACTAATTTTAGACATTGGTACACCTTTAGCTAATTCCTTAGCAATACCATCTAATACTTGATTAGCTATAGAGTTAGTTCTTTCTAATTCTACAGATAAAGGAATTTCTAAATCACTTGTATTTAAAACTCTTTTATAAGCTCCACCAAAGTCATTTAAATCAATAGCCTTGTTTGCTAATTTAGCAACAATACTACGAGTAGCAAATTTACCTTTAGTTACTGCTTCAAATAAGTTATTAATTTGATCAGTATTAGCATTTCTAAATACATTAAATAAATCTACAATCTTATTGAAGAAGTTAAGTATTCTTTGTCCTAATGAAGGATTAAATACTCCATCAGCATGCTTACCAAAGTCATCAGCTAATCTCTCCTCATAATGTAATTGAGTAAGAATCTCATCTGATAAATTAGCATTACCTTTACCGTCTCTTAAGAATTGTAATCTAGCAGCATCTGGTTTATCATATTTCTTAATAGCTTCATCTAATACAGCTTTACGTTCAGTATCTGATAAGATATTTCTAAATACACCGTGAAATGCCTCATGAAATAATGTTTGATTAGTAGCTCCTTTAAATAAATAGATAAGCATGTTATGAAACATACCATAAGTATCTTTCATATTCTTACCTACTTCTTCAGCTAATTTAGCATTAGCTACAGTAAGTCCAGGTAATATTTTATTTAAAGCTTTTAATGAAGCTTGATTAATTTCCCCACCTTCTAATTTAGTTCTACTTTCAGCCCAATCATCACTATCATTAATTTTAATATTACTAATATCATGTCTAGGTTGATTAGGAGGTACAATTTCTTGTTTAGTTGTTGCAATTGTATTTTCTAAAGCATCTAATTCTGCATCATATTTAGCAATGATTTTATCAAATTCTTCAAATATTTCTTTAGTAGGTACTTGTTGTGGTTTATAATCTTTTTTATCTAATCCCCAAATACCATTTCTTTGAATAACTGTTTCATTTTTAGAACTTATTAATTCTAAATTATTACCATATTTATTTTTTAATTCTTCCTTTCTTCTTCTTTCTATATCAGTCTTAGGATCTACTACAGGAGTAATATTAGTTGCAGTAGTTGCACTAATAGGTTCTACTTTAACTTCTGGTTTAATATATCCTTGAGGATCATTAACTTCAATATAAGGTTGTACATAATATTGACCATTAGGGTCAGTATACGCGTTAGTAGTTAAAATACCACCCTCAATTAGCCTAGAATCCTCTTCTAAGGTACCTAATTCATTAATTGATATATTGTGTCTAACGCTACCTAAAGCAGCTTTAAACTCAACTAATTTATTACCTGTTAATACATCACCAAATGTTAATTTAAATCCACCAACACTAATAGTTCCATTCTCAACATGTTCTTTATCTTCATAAATTCTTAAAGTGTTAACATTACTTTTGTAATTAGCAGTATTAGTTGCAAAGATGTATTTATTTAATTGTTGTAAAGCTTTTTGATAATTTATAGTTTTACCATCTGCAATAGCTCCTTTTAAAATAGAAATAATTGTATTAATAGTTTTTTCTGCATCAGCTGTCTGACCAATTACTTTAGTATAAACTGGAATAACAAACCAAGAACCATTAGCTGTTTTAACAACTTGATAAACTCTACCTTCTCCAATTCCTTCAGAATTAGTAAAAGATATATTTTCAAATAATTTAGCTACTTTAGCTTGTTCTTCTGTTAAATTATTATTAACTAATCTTGAACCATTATCCCATAAGAATAAAGGTCTACCTTCAATCATATCTTCTGGTCTTTGAGAAATAGATTGATCTAAAACTGGTAAGTTACCTTCCATTTTAGTCAATAATTTACCATGACCTTTAACTAAAACTGTAGTTTTAACAGTACCTGAAGGTTGTGATAAAACATAAGCTCTAATTGCTAATAAATTTTTATGAGCTTCAATAACATCTAATGTGGCCATTGGACCAGGTTTATTTGCACCTAATCCCATAAATCCTACAACCCTCCCATCAGCATCAACTAATGAAATATCTGTACCATTATGTACATAAGTTACTTCAGATCCTTCTGTAGCTACATTAGGATTATTAACTTCCATAGATACTCCTGGTTGATATTCTCCTATTACATAACCTCTTAATTCACCGGATGTATGTCTAGCCCACTTTTTAGTTTTATCTAAAAATTCATAAAACTTCATCATTAAAGCGTTAGGTTTTTTACTAACAAACTCTTTATTAGAAGTTTCATTACTTGTATTATTTGATTCTAATACCTCATCAGTATTTAAATTATCATCAAAGGCGTTAGTAACACCATTAGATAATTTTTCAGTGACTTCATTTTCAGTTAAATCTTTTTTAGTTAAAGATTCCCTTTTTTTATTAATTGAAGTTAATAAACTTTCAGACATAGAACCTTCAACATCAATTTGATCAATGATCCTATCTAGTTCATTCATACTAACAGCACTAGCTATAATCTTATTCCAATCAGTTTTTGGAGCTGCAGTTTTAGCTTTTTGTTTAGCTTTCCAATCATTAACCATTGCAGTAGCTGCTTCTTCAGTAAACTGCTCTGTTTTTATACCTTCATTAATTCTAGCAAAGAATTCATCTTTGTTAGTTATATTATCATACCAAGTTTCTCCTTCTGCTGGAGTTGTTACATTTTCACCATCAGTAGGATTTTCTGAATCTTCAAACCCTGAAAAATCAGCTATGGGTTTCTCTGTTGTTTCTTCAGTATTCTTTTGTTTAGCATCAGCAACATCTGCTGTTTCTTTAGCTTCTGTTTTATTTTTAGTATATTTAGAATACCAATCTTGTAAAGATTTATCATCTTTAATTTTCAATAATTCTTTATACTTATCTTTTTGTTCTTCTAATAAAGACTCTTTAGCTATAATTTGTTTATTTAAATCTTGTTCAGCAATAGTTAAAGGTTCAACTTTAAAGTCAATTCCTGCTTCAGTTAATCTCTCTTCTTCAGCTTTTTTAATAGCCTCTAATTCTTTTAACTTAGCTTTTTGAGCTTTAATTCTGAAAGGAATATTAAATGCTTCTGGTATAACTTTCATTGGATTAAAAGCTTCCAATTTAGTAATTACATCTTTTTGTTTTTCAACTAAATCGCTAATATTATTATAGTCTTTTAATTTAGGATCGTTAATAGCATTTTGAATATTGCCACGTTTAGTTGTTAAATCAGTTAAATCTTTTTGCTCTCTAGCTAACTGTAGCGAAGTATGAAATAAATTATTTTTAACTGCTTTTTTAGCTACTTTTTGTTCAGCTGAATCAAACATTAAAAATGCACCTTTTTTCTCAATTTCATTAACTTGAGAATTAACTTCATTATAAACATCAAAAGATTTTTGAACTTTATCTACCTCTTCTTTTGCTTGTTCTTTAGTAAGAATTTCAGTACCATATTCATTCTTTTTACCAATTAAGTTTTTAACACCTTCTAATAAATGATGAGTGGTTCCATTCTCAAAATGCTTCTGTAAAATTTGATCTTTTAATCTAAAATATTTATCATCAACATTAAATACTCCATCATCTTGTAATTCTTTATTTACTTTTCTATAAGTATTTAAATCTTTACCAATATCATATATTCCTTTAAATCCACCCATTATAAAAGATAACGCTCCACCAGATTCTTCTGCTGTTTGAAATTGTTTATCTTCAGCATATCTACCAGAACCTCTAACTTCTCCAAGAGGACTCCAATTCATAGATGTTAATACATCTTGACTATCTGTTAATAAGTCTTTAATAAATCCTTCATTTTGATATTCCCCAGTACCTAAAGCAAAAGATTCTTGTCTTTTACCAAAAGCATATTGTGTACCTTCTTCAAATTTTTCTTTTTCATAATTTAAAGCAATTTTACCAATACCTGAACCAATTCTGCTAAATTTACTAGCATCTGTAACTGAACTAACGGCTTTACCTAACTTAGGAAATAAATTCATTTTAGGCATAAATAACATTGCTCCTGCTAAATCAGGAATAGATTCAGCCATATTTTGCCAATACATTTCTTCTCTACCATTATTAGATTGAATAATAATATCATCTAAAACATTTTGAGGAATTTGATCTTTAGTTATTTGTTGACCTGTTTTATTATAAACATCTTCAATATATCTTTGTTGTAATGTTTCTTTATTTTGTTGAATTTGACTTCCAATTTCTCCTTTAGTTTCTAAATGTCTACCATAAGTTATTGCTGCAGCAGCGGAAGTTAACGCTACATAAGGAGCTGCTGCTTGACCTACAAAAGGAGCTACTAACATAGCTGCTGCTTTTGTACCAAATGTTGCTGCTATAGATGGAACAATTAAACTAGCACTACTTCCAATCATTCCTGGATAAGTATATTGTATTTTATCAAATAATCCTGCATCAGAACCTTGACCTTGGACTAATGCTTCGTTTAACTTATATTTTTTACTAACATATTCATCATCAATTTCTTTTTGATTAGCTATTTTATCTTCAGTAGCATTTTGAATTTTTAAAAATTCTTTAATATTTTCATTAATTAATAATTGTTTATTTGGATCATTATCAGGTAATGTTTCTAATATTTTATTATTTTTAGCAATTTTAAGTTCTGCACTAGTAATATCATAATCATTTATTGATTTTTGAGTTTCATCAATACCTTTCCAAAAACTATTTACAGCATCTTGAAATCCAGATTGAAATTTAGTTTCATATTTATTAGGATCTAATGTATAACGAGGATCACTTTCTAAAGGAATAAGATTTTTATCAAATTCTTCATTAAACGCTTGTTTATTTTGAGGTTTTGATTGTTCTAATAAAAAATCTACAGAACTAGATGAAGGTTCTTTTACTGTAGGAGTATTTCCATTTAATAAAAAATCTACTGCACTTTTAGGATTTTCTGGCATAATGTTTTAGTTTTATTTGTATTACAAATATAATGTATTATTTTTAAAATATAAAATTTAATTATTTAAATCTCTCAATACTTTAGGATCTTCAGTCTTTAAGTGTGCTTCAGTAATAACATGTTCAGGATCAAGTTTAGCTTTAATTAATGCTTCTTTTATTGAACCTAAAGAACTATCTTTAGTGATAACAGTATTACTACCGGCTTCTTTTAACTTAGTATTTAACCTTTCAGCCATCTTTTGAGTATAACTTGTAGGATTATTATTATCTTCTTTAGGTGCAAATTTAGAAATATACCCTGCTAAAGTAGTTTCTGGTTTTACCCAAGTAGAACCACCATTAAATTTTTTATGAATATCATTATATAAATCATTATAAGCTTCCTGCGGAGTACTAAATCTTTTAATTGGGTTAATAGATTTACCATTAACAACAACTGTTTTTGTTAAATCTCTAATACCACCAGTGTATTTTACTTCTTTAGGGGAGTTGCTGGTGTTTGTGACCAACCCCCCTGGCTCTTTCCCACTGTTGCAGGTTGAGTAGAATTTTGAAAATTATCTATTCCATTTATCATTTCTTCAACCTCACCATTTTTCAATTTTAAACTAAATTGAATCATTGCTTGTTTTTTCTTATTAGGATCTTTTTCAGCATTAATATCTGCTAATATTTTAGTTAACTTTGGAGTATAAATACCTTTATTATATTCTAATAATTGATTTAAATTTTCATCAAATGCTTTTTTATCTTTAGTATACATTGCATTATATACTGAAAGATCTTGTTTAGATAATTGATTGTTTGCAAATTCATCATAAGATTGATCTAAACTATTAGCATTTGCAGTATATGACTCAGTATAAACATTTTTATTATAAGTTTTATTTACAGCTCTAGAAACAGGTATTTCTTTTTTAATATCTATAGAATATAATTGTTCAGTTTTACCATCTTTTGTTACACTTCCAGCAGGTTTAATTGCTCCATATCCTGCTCCATCTGGTTCCATGTAAACATCTCCCCAATCACCATCAAATATACTATTAATATTTCCTTTTCCAACTTGTTCAAAAGCAAGATTTAATTCACTTTCTGTCATAATTGCTTTACCTGAAAGAAAAGGTTTGTTATCAACATTCATTTTATTTTTTCCTTCATTAACAACAAATTTAGCTTCTCCCCCAATTTCAAGTATTTTACCTAATTCATCTATTGTTTCTTCTGTAAATTTACCTAATCCTTTTTTATAAGTTTGTTGAAATTCAGGAGAATCAATATCTAATCCTTCTTGACTTGCAGATTCTTTTAAGAATTTATATTGAGGAGTATCTTTAACAGCTTTATTTGCTAAATCTTCAACTGTACCTACAAGAGTTACAGCTCCAGTTTTATTATCTTTTCTATAAATATCTAAATTATTAGGTGAATAATAGTTTCCTGCAGCATCTTTCTTTTCTAAATTAGCAACAACAGTAACAGGATCATTTACATATCCCATTTTCTTTTTAAGATTATAAACTTGTTGTCCCCATGTAATTACTTTATCTTCTTCTGGAGTAGCATTTGAAACTTTAGCAAAATTCATAATAGATCCTTGTAAAGGAACTGTATGAGTACCATCTTCATTTGGTCTAAATAAACCATCTAAATGTTCATCTACTACAGTATCTGTAGTAAGTAATCCTGTATAAGCATTTGGTATAGGTGCTTTTACTTTACCAGATCCTCCACCTGAACCATCACCAGCATCTTTTAATGGACTTGTAACTTTATCAGCTCCTAATTTTTGAATTTCTTTTTCATTATAATATTCACCTAAAAATGCATTAGCTGTTGCATCTAGTTCTTGTTCAGGTGTCCAATCAAGTCCTTGTTTTTTTAACCTAGCTTTATCATACATATATGATTGAGTATTTAAAGCATTAGGATCCTGTCTAATATAATTAGCCATTACCTCTTTTACTTGAGCTCTTCTTAACCCCTCTGCCTCTACACCTTCTTGTAAAGTTTGAGTATTTTCTCTACCCATTTCATCAATCCATGTTTTAGTAACAGGTTGATCATAAATTCTAGAAATAACAGGTTTTATTTGAGCATATAAAGGTTTTCTTTCTGCGTTTCTATCACCTGGTGCTACTACATTGTAATAACTTTCATCAAATGGTTGATCTATCCCTAATTGTTTAACATTACCTTTTTCATCAGAATAATTTTGTATAACATAAGGATGATTAGGATCCATACGTTGTTGATTAACAAGTTTAGTCATAGCAATATCTCTTTGTATACCTTGATACAAAGGATCATTCTGAACAGTACTAGCTATTTCTTTAATATCTTGAGTTAGTCTACCGTAATTACCTTCTCTTTCAGCTCTTTCTTGTGCTGCTTTTAATAAAGCATTCTTCTTAGCGTTTAGAGCTTTAGCATGTTCTTGAGTAGCTAATCCACCTTGAATATCAGTCTTAGCTGCAGAAGCAGCTGCATCAGCTGTATCATGTTCAAGTTTTATTTGTTCACCTAATTTTGATATTGTGTCAAAGGGTAAAGGCACATGTTGTTCTGTATATTCACTTTGACCAACTGTTGAAAATCTATTTAATCCCATAATGTAAATGTAGTAATTATTTATTAAAAAACAAATTAAGCTGTTCTAAATTTATCTACTTGTTCTTTAAAACCTGGTTCATTTTTATATCTATACATGAACATATCTAATTCTTTTTGGTCCATAGAATTTTCTTTAGAAGCTTTGGAGGCTTTACCAAAATTAGAAGCCATGCTATGAATAGCTTGACTATTAACATTTTGACGCATAGCTCTATCTTTAGCTTGTGCTTCAGCTTCACGGTATGCTATTTCAGTATTAAATTGTGAATTTTGATTACTGATTTGAGCATTAGCATTTTGATAATTTTGATGAATTCTAGCTAAGTTTTCAGTATTTTGTGCATTTAAAGCAACTCTATTACTTAAATAAGTTCCAGCATTTCCACCACTAGCTCCTCTAACATTATACTCAGCTCTACGAGTTTGTGCCAAAGCATCTCTTATCGCAGATGAAGGATCTAAAAATGAAGCCTTAGCTCTATCATACTTTTGTAAAGGATCTTGCTTTCTAGTTAGGTCATAAATATTACCAGCATTTTGCATTGCGAAATTACCAAGACTTTGTCCTGTTTGTGCTAATCCTTTCCAATCAAACTTATTAGAATTAGGATCAGTTACTTTTGGACTACCAATGTTACTTTTAGAATTACTTGTAACTTCTTGAAATTGTTGTGGATTAACTGTATTATCATAAGCTGCACTATTACCAGAATCATTTGATCTATTCCAAGGTAATACATCTGGACCATATGATGATTGTAAACTATCATTAGATGGTTTATCTGGAGAATTCATAGAATCATAATAACCTATTGTTCCAGGTTTATAAGAATTTGTAGCATTATGTGCAGTAATAATATCATAATTATTAGGAACCCATGTACCATTTACCATTTTTCCACCTAGATCAAACTTAGGTAACATTTTACCACCATATTTAAATCCGGTTACTTCAATTTCTTCTTCCGTACCAGGTTTAAAATACATTCTATCCATTACTTCATTACCTTGTTTATATTCTTTATAACTCATATTAGGTCCAGTAACAATATTAGTTTTAATTGTACTAGGTTTATTAGCAGGTACTTGTTTAAATTCAGATTTAATTTCCATTTCAGGATATTCCAATTTTTTCATTGGTAAAATTTCCATAGGATAATTTGGAGTTATTGTAGAAGGTTTATTTTGATAATTAACTTCTGGTGCTATAGGTTTAGCATAAGGTACTGATCTTTTTTGTAAATAAGATTGATCATAAGTTATTGCAGATTTATCTGTAGATTGAGGAGGTACACCATTTAATTTATTTAATCTTAATACTGCATCATTAAATCCTGGTTCTGCTTGCCAATTAGGTACATTTTTATTAAATCCTGATTTATACAAAGTCATACTATCAGTATAAGCTTGCTGTTTTTGAGCAGGAGTAAATTTAGTATTATCTGTCCCTCCACCTAAAGGGTACATTGGTAATTTAACACCCCCCATAGCAAACTGCATACCTTCTTCTGGAGTTTTTTGGGCTTGAGGTAATGCTACACCCATCTTCTTAGCATAAGCTTCAACCTTAGCTTGTTTAAGAGCTTCTTGAGCATTAAATAATTCTTCAGAGTTTTTATTTTTAGCAAATTTCATTAGTTCAGCTGTACGTTTAGAAGTATTACCATATTTATTAGATTCTAAAATCTTATCTTCTTTAGAAGTATTATTCACTTTATTTAATTCAGCAAAAGTCTTTTTACCTAATTTTAATCTATCTGAAAATATCATTGAGTTTCCAGGTAAATTTACAGGTACTCCACCCTCTTCATGACTAGAACCATTAACTTGTAAAAACTTACCATTAGGTGCAACTACATTTTCTTGTTTTTCAATTTCACTATTTGCGAATTCTCTAGGAACTTCTCCACCAATACTAAATTTGTTAGTTTTATCATATGATACAAACTCATAATCAGGATTGTCTATATAATTTTTATACTTTTCCATTTTTAAATATCCATTTAAAACCTCCTGCTGTAAAGCAATTTGGTTTGTTATTACAAACTTTACCTATTTGATCAGAATATAGGTTATTCTTTTTACCAGCTTCAGCTAGTGATTTATATTCTTCTAAAATATTACCATTTAAATCTAATTTTAAAACAGCTTTATTTCTACTAGAGTTAGCAATTTTTTCTCTAGTTTCTTCAGACCAGGTTTTACCATAGTTAGGATTTAAAGAACCTACTCTTTTACCTTTAAGAGAGTTAGATATATTTAATTTTTGTTGTGCTGTTCTTTTTTGCCCTAATGAATTACCTGCTACTGGGGCAATATTATATCCAAAAGATCTATTACAAACATTCAGTGTGTTCATCCAAAATTGTTCCATTGGAACACAAAATTCAGGATCATGATTCTCTAAAGTATCAAAATCAAAAGAATCTTCACCATATTTATTGAATGCTCGTTGTAAATATGTATTACGATGTTTATTTTGTCTTAAATCATTTTTATGATTTGTCATTCTTTGCTTCATGCTACTAACACAACTACCTATATAAAATTTATTATTTATATTATTTGTTATGATATATACTCCACTATCTGGTTTATATCCTCCACTCATATTATTTACGTTTCTTTCTAAAATATCCACCCATTTCTGGGGCATGTATAACATCACTTTGAGATACCCCTCCGTAACTAAATGATTCTGCAACATCATTTGATTTAGTTATTATATTGTTTAATACTGAAGCTTTATTCCTTTGTTTTGCTAACTTAGACAATGGTTTCATACCTTGTTTTACAAATGGTATTCTAATCAGACCCAAGTAATCAATAGGATCTTGAGCATTACCATTATAAAAGTTTTTACCAATTTCAACAGCAGATGTAACTCCAGTAGGATCTATTAATTTACTATATTTATAAGCTAGCTCCGCACTAGATATACCTGAGCCATCTCCTTGGTTAGCACCTCTTGTGGCTTCTTCATAATTAGCTTTTTCAGCAGCAAAGTTTCTTGGTTTTAATCTTGGCATTGTTCCACCATTAGGATATTGAGGAATAGCATTAGGTATATTATTCATACCACCCATTGCAAAAACTCCCATAGAACCACCTAAAGACATACCTACAGAACCTAACATATTTCCTATTTGTTTAGTATTACGTTGTTCTTGATAAATAAGATTACCATTAGAATCATATTTATCTAATGAATTATCTTCAGGATTAAAACTACTTGCTACTTGTTGCCCTGCTCTTATTGCAGTCCCTGAACCAGGTAATACTATATTAGCTGCTGCAGGTAGTAAAGATTTACCAATACCTCCCATAACATCACTATACCCCATAAAACCTTTAGCTGAGTTACCTTTATAATCAGAATCTTTAATTACATTATCCATACCTAACATAGATAATCCAATATCTCCTTTTGCTCTAAAATTATTTCCTAGAAAGTTTCTTACATTAGTTTTGTCTTTATCATTAAGACCACCAAAATTATATTTTGGTATTTTTTTACTTTTTTTCATGTTATAACAAATTTAGTTATATGTACTATATAATATAGGGTATTTTTTTGTAATATGCAAATAAAAACCCCAGTATTTTAGACTATCTAATAACTGGGGTAATTATATAACTGTAGTAATTATCTATCAGATATTCTGAGTAGTGTTTTAATATTATGAATTATAAATCTTAAACCGGATAAATTGTCATATTTTAAATCAACAATCAACCATTTATCTCTAAGCCTTTCACCAAAAGTAGATTTAGTTAATTTACTAGAGTCAAATATAGAATAAACTGAAGGGCTATAAGTATCGTAATCAAACTTATTTCTAGGTAATTGAATATTAAATCCTTGTTCAACTTTTCTAATATTATTATTTGGTGGTGTAATAGTTAATGTATTCCAATCAGTATTTTGATATTGATTATAACATCTAATTGAATTAAATGTAGAATCTTTATTCATTACATCATCTGGATAATTTGGATTAGTTGCTGATCCTGGATAAATATTTAAATCATCACTCCATTCTAAATTATCATTTATTGCTTCAGACATAATAATCATATTATCAAATACTTTAGTATATAAAGGATTATCATTAATTATTAATTTTAAAGTACTTGGATAAAGAGTATTATAAAAT
>ERZ724509.200-NODE-200-length-29096-cov-27.417238_pt1 | contig 29096 bp, 26 predicted proteins | sample MGYA00376042_ERZ724509 | MGnify/ENA primary metagenome ERZ724509 (study PRJEB28724, sample SAMN07190887) | wastewater metagenome | isolation source: effluent of sewage treatment plant in Hong Hong | place: USA: Christiansburg, Virginia | collected 2016-03-01 ...
TCCATAAATATCTGGATAATCGTACGGCCTCGCGCCAAACTACAACAAACCAAGTAGCTGTCAACGGTATCGCTATATCTTATACCGCTCCCGATTATCCTGTCGTCTTGCTTGTGATAAGTAGTGTTCTCGTAACGGCGAGTGGTGCAACTCCTATTCGTTATGGTGTTACTCAGGGCGGTACGCTTTTTGGGAATTATACCTATGACATTGTTAGTAACTGGACCAACGCAACGTCGTGGGGGATATTGCCCGTCGCCGCTGGCGCAACAGTTTCACTCGGGGCGCAACTTGACGGCTCGGGTGTTCTGACAACTATTGCTAATTCGAACGCTGACCCGACATCAAAATATAGTAGCTATGGATACATAGAGTTTAGGACTGGAAATGTTTGACCAAAAGGGTAACCAAGACATAGTTCAGTCTATAGATAGGCTGTCTCGAGCTGTTCAAGGCCCGCACTTGTCATCATATTCTGTTGATGCGAACGGTTGGGAAGTGGAACGGATAGGCGAAAGAACTCGTTATACTCGTCTTTTATTGAATACCGCCTACGGTGTCGCCGCTGGCGAAAGCGACCTCTCTATTGGCTGTCCTTTGCCTGTTGGCGTAACGCAGTCGATGATACCCGCAATCGATACGATAAAATGTTCACTTTACCGCACCTGGACGACCGTAGACTGGAACTTCTTGATACGAGGTTGGCAAGTCGCCTCGCCATCACCGACGCAGTTTATAGTCTCGTTTCATACTTACGTTTCAAGTAACCGATCTATTCTTATTGGTTTTTGGGTGGAGTTCGTAATATAGTGAAAAATGTTATGGCAATCCTCATACCTCTAGGTATAATTGTGATTATGAATATCTCAACGGGTAGCCCATCTGCTGATCTTCTTATCTTCCTGATAGGTGTAATAATAGGATATGTAACCCGTGTCATCATCGAAAAAAGAGAAAAAAGAAAAGCTGGCCTCTAAACACGTTGAACAGCGTTCGACGTTAGTCGTTGTTGCTTGTATCGGGGCGCTTGTCGTCTTGAACTTTATTGACGCGTTCTACGGTACGGACTATGATGTACCTGAGATTATAAATATAGCGTTACTTGGTGTTGTAGCTGGCGAAAAGTTCGCGCAAGTGATGAGAAAATAGGGGTACGCACATGGCTCGCAGACCGTTCAATGGACCAGTCAATATCACTCAGGAGTACGGCGCTCGCAACTCTGCATACCGCAAGGGTTATCATACTGGCGTAGACTACGGCCTCAGTACTGGTACGCCTATCGTAGCGCCTATTAACGGGGTCGTCCGAGAAGTCGGTTATGAATCAAGCACTACCAACGGGCGCGGCCACTTTATCGTTATACAGGGCGATGATGGTATCGCTCACTGTCTGTACCACCTGCAGTCTCGGCCACTGGTTACCTCGGGTCGTGTTTCTGAGGGTCAACACGTTGCGAACTCTGGGAACACTGGCGCAAGTTCTGGGCCTCATCTCCATTGGGAAACTCGGAAAGCTCCTTTTGATGGAAATAGCGATATTGCACCTGGCTCATGGTTGTTCTCTGGCGCTCCAGTCTACCAACCGCCTGTTAGTGTGCCTCCTCCGACGCGACAGTTCGTCCGTATCTTCGGCGACTTCCGATCACTGTACCGTAACCCTGGCTCGAACAAGTACGCGCAACTCTCGCCAAACCAGTTCGGCGGTCATTTGGACTACATGATTTTGGACCGCTCTGGTCAGTTTGTTAAGATACAGACACAGATGTACGGTCAAGGCTGGATCTATGTCGGTCCTGACGTAGTATCATTAACACAGTTCTTCAACGCATAAGGAGTTATATGAAAAAAGGCGACATAGCATACTACCTAGAGAACGGAACGGTCCGTCACGGTGTTTTAAGTCAGGTCAATGAACCATCAAAAGAAGATAAGAAGATGGGTGCTCAGACACTCTACGAGTTCGGTCACGGTTACGCGACGGTCGAGGTCTTCAAGACCGACAAGGCCGCCGAGAAAGCGCAGTCAGAACGATCATGAAAGACTTATTGGCCCGTCTTACGTCTCGCACTTTCTGGGTTACTGTGTTCACTATTGGCGTTATGGTTACAAACGAACAATATACCGAGGCCGCGAGTGTGGCTATCGCGTATGTACTTGGTGAGAAAGCCATTGATACTGCTGGTACGCTCAAGAACCGAAAAGTAGTACCTGGTACTGTTACGAACGTAAACGTCGATTCTACGGCCTCTGATGACGGACTTGATCGTTCTGATGTCGTGACTGGCGCACATCGTATTAAGACGTTTGACGAAAGAGTTGACGACGACAAATAATTTCCGATTTGGACATGAAAAACCCCCGCTCGCAGTCGGGGGCTTTTCTTTTTCAGATGCCAAAGTCTGATTCTAGCCGTCGGCTTTTATCCAGTCAAGGAACTTCTGAGCGGTTTCGATAACCTTTTCAGCTTGTTCTTCTCCGCCTGACATATACAGCATGGCTGATGCTTGTATGGCAAGTGCGCGGTTATTCTGCGCGTTGCCTTTCTTCCATGCCTCTTTTGCCTTTGGTACTGACCATGTTCCATCAGGTAGTTCGATAGCTTTGATGTTGAACTTCGTACCGTAGTCGGTCTTTTTCATCTCATACCAGATGTGAACGGCTTTATCTTCGTCCATGAGCTGTGAGATAAGCGCGTCGTCGGTTGAACTCCAGGTCTCGAGCGTCAACTGAGTGCCGCGCTCGTCCTCTGCATCTTTGAACAAGAACTGTTTGGCTTTGTTGCCGTTCTTGAACGCGATGACCTTTTCTTCCCGATCAACGAGCTTTGCGTTGAACTCGCGCCAGTCTGTTTCTGGCTTGAAGTCTTTGATACCCTCGAGTTTAACGGTGTCCTCGATGAACTTGTCTGTCTCTTTATCGTACTTTGATATTTTCAATTCCATGATGCGTACTCCTTTCTAAAATGGTACTTCTTGATTATTGTTTGCCTGATCTCTACCGTCAAGCATGGTTTCGTGTTCGTGTACTCGGCGTAGTATTTCGTATACGCCAGTTTTGATGAGGTTGTCCCGTTTTTTTGAGAAACGGTATTGTCTACAGATGTACGATAGGTATTCTTGTAGATTCTCGGCCAGCTCTTTGTGCTTTGGGTCGTCGAGCGTAGCGTTGATAGCGTTCATATCCCTTTCGATAGCCATAATGTAGTACCTCGATTATCTTTAGTAAAATGTACTCTACGACAACAATGGCGATAACTAGGTTTATAAGTAGTAACCAGTATGTATGAACCATATATTGTGCAAAGTCTAACCATGATAACTCGTTCATGATTCTAACCTCTCTTGTAAACGATTAATCTCTGTTTCTATAAGTGTCTTTTCGATACTGAGGTCTGTGATGCGCTGTATCAGGTGCGCTTTGTGTTCGGGCGATAACTTCCGACGTTCACGAGTAAATAGGTCGATGACGTTATCTGGCAAGTTCTCCAGCATCTATAGTTCGTCTCTCAAGTCTCGGCCTTGCATATCCTCTGGTATGTTTGAGCCTTTAAGTTGAGTTGGCATAGCGATATTGTGCTGACGGGCGTATTCGCGCCATATCTCCTCGTTGTAACCTCGGGCCTGTGCTACTTCGATGATCGTTGGCATATACTTTGTGTAGCCACTTTTCTCGACTACTTTACGACGCGCACGAGCGATGTGGTCCAGCGTTGGTAACGTCCTCATCACGGTCACAAAGTCACGCCAGTTGTAAATAGCAGATTCCCAGGGCGGGTAAAAACTCTCGCAGAGTTTAGCCATCAACTCCAAATCCGAGTTGCGGGTGTTGGGGTAGCGGTCCAGGCAATACTCTACCTTTTGAGTCAGGTTGTTGAGTTTCTGTACTGTTGGTTGCATTTGGCGTTGTTACCTTTCTACGGTAGTTTACGATCACTTGATTATTAAAGACATCGACATCGACTAGCTCATGCTCGCTCAAAAGAGACGAGTACGAACCATGTGATAGAAAGTCTTTGAGTGATTCTTTATTGTTGATGACAATTTGTAGGTCCATGTAGATTTCCTCTTTTCTTGTTGTAAAACCCTTTGAGCAGTCTTTTCTCTGTCTCTACGGGTATAAAATGGCATCTCGTATCTCATTTATCCGACGGCCTCGCAATTCTTACTTATTGAACTATTTAGGAACACTCTAGCATCGTTACGGGGTTGTGTTTTGGGGCTTTTACACCCCCTGACTGCACATATACTCTGTGCCAGTATCAAGACAGTCGGCAGATCGTGGGCTGATCGCCGCTAGTGCGACGATTGCCCCGATAGCTCCGAGAACTATGAAAAGTTTAATTTGACTGTTGCGCCTGTATGCTTTGCGCTCGGCTTGTATTCGCTGGGTTCGTTCGCTTGAGTAGTTCATGAGTTCGCCTCATCTTGTAGACGTTTGACGATTTTTATGATCGTTTGTTTTGTTTCTGGTAGCGAATTGATGATGCCATAAGGGTCCATATGACCGCCAGAGTTTTGTCTGATGGTACGGAACGTAGAGGCCAAGAGGCTAGATATTTGGTTGTTATCTGGCTCGAAGTCAGTAACCTCAAGCGCCTGGCGATACAGCACTTCAGTGTTACTGATCGTTAAATCTAACTCATTATTAAGCTGGTTGATGTCCATGACTATTCCCCCCAGTATTCGTTAAAGAATTCTTGTAGTACTTCCTCTGGCTTGCGGTATGTGCTAAATACGTACCCGTTGTGAGCCTTTGAGTATTTACCGACGATCTTGGTCAGTTTACTGTCGATCACATTTAGCATGACATCGCCCTCATATTGCATGAGTAGATGAGCGACGTATCGCGGGTTGCCGTTTAGATCGTTGTTGATCCGTTGGTATGTTATTGCTTTGGTTCTCATGGTTGCGTACTCCATATCTTTTATACTTATCTTACTCTCTTATGATAGCATAGTAGACTAGTCAATACAATAGATATGACCCCTATAATGTAAGTAGAATAGACAACGAATGTTCTATTTTTGTTCGAGAATCCTACCGCTGACAGTTATCCATTAAAAGTATCCCACTATCAGGACGAAGTGAGGCTTATCCAGCCAGTCACCGAGGGCGGCTGACTGTGCGTGCCACTGACTTGTGATAATGTGATTATGGAACAGTCCTGATCGTGTTGTATTGCGTACTCCATCGGTCAGGCTGTTCTATTTTTGTTCGATGTTTATTCTACGCTATGCAAGTATTGACAGAGTTTTTATAATTACCTGTAACAGGTGCTTTGAGAACGACAGTTCTCGCAACACATACAATAAAACAACAACGATACATCAATATATAATACGTATAAGTAAAGAATAATAAGTATATGTATAACATATCTTATTTATATATCTATTAATATCTATATATATAACAGTAGTAACAATACATATACACTTATTAATACTCTATAAGTAGTTAAGTATAGTGTGTGTACTATATAGATATTAATAACCTCTTATCTACTATCTACCAGTTATTAAGGGGGTATGGTTCTTTTGTTGTTGTGTATGTCTCTGTATAAGTGTTCGTTTAAATTGCTATGGTATTTTAGGAATATAAAAATGATATGATGATGTTACTAAGTTAAAGGAGTACGCATATGTCAGGTACTAAAATGACAACTCAAAGTGAAAACCCTCATGACGAGGCTATGGCTTTGATACAGTTATGGAATTGGAATCTATCTCATCACGAAGTGACCGATCATGGTCAAAAGTTGATAGAGATTGTGAGGGAAAAGTATCTTGAGCTTGCACAGGCTGTTATCACGAACGTACCTATGGGTCGTGAGTTGAACCTGGCGCTTACTGACTTGCAGAAGTCTCAGCACTCCGCGGTCCTGGCTATCGTTCTCAAACATACTGAGGACGGCCATCATGTTAACCGTGTTGAGATACGGACTGATGGACCAGTAGAGGGGGAAGTCATCGATGCCCCGACTGATAAGTAAGCAAGTCTGTCCGCATTGTACTCAGCCTCAACAAGAGGGTATCAAACACGTTAAATGTTGGTATTGTTTTAAGAAATTATGATAAATCCTGATGATAGTAAACCAGCCAAACGGCCTGTCGGTCGTCCTCGGTTGAACAAACCGAAAGTTGTGACGGTCAAGCCTAAAAAAGAGTTCAAGTACATCACGCAGAACAAAGTTTTGTTGAACGTACCGTCGTTACCGCTTGTCTGGCGGGCGAGGAAACAGTTGTGGCTTATCAGGAATATCGAGGAACACTTGAAAGTTGACCCGCTGGCTATATCGGCCAAAGAGTATTTTCATTTATTGAAAGAACAAGAGGCGATATATACTGAACTTGAAAAGAAAGGGCTTGGCACAAATGAAAAGCGTCGTCTTACTCGACAGGCAGTACTCTCGAAAAGAGTGGCTGAAACTAGCGCCCGAGGCGATACGCCAACAGTGGGCAAAGGAGAATCCCCTGGCGTGGGTCATGGAGTACCAGCCGTTAATCCGTTTGGAAAATAAGGGCGACTTCGAGTTTCAACCGTATTGGTCACAGCAGAACTGGTTGCAAGATGATAATCAGTTACGAGTGATGAACAAGACCCGCCAGAGTGGGTATACGACGACTGCGGGTGCTGGCGAGATACCGTACTCGATGATACATGAGAAGAATCAGACGATCATTGTGCTATCAAAGTCTGAGACTGAGGCGAATAACTTGATGGAGAAGTTTTATCTGGCTTATGATAGTGTGCAAGATAAAGACCCCGACTGGTCGCCCTATGTCAAAAGCAATACTGGCTATTGTCGGCTTGAGAACGGTAACAAGTTCCGAGTACTGACATCATCAAAGGGGTCTGGCCGTTCGTTTACCGCAAGTCATCTGTACATGGACGAGGCCGCTCATATTCAATACATGAGGCAGATATACGAGGGTAGTTATCCGACTATTGCCCGTTCAGGTGGTCGTATGACCATCTTTTCTACGCCTGAGAGTGGTACGAAGTTTCAGGAAATATGCGAAAATGCTGATGATATGGGCTATACCTACCATCAGTACGAGTGGTGGTTTGTCCCAGAATATAACCCGTACTATCAGGAGTTTATCGATGCATATTTGGCTGGCAATAACGATGAGGCGAAGAAGTGGATACAGAAAGCAAGGGGGGGCGACTGGTATCGTAAGACGTATGCGGCTATTGGCGAGATGTCGTTCCTCAAAGAGTTCGAGTGTAACTTTGACGCTGGCGGTGACCTGGTGTTCACGACGAAACAGATGCATCGGACGTTCTATAAGAACGATCTCCTGCTCGATGAGGACGGTTACGGAGAGGTCTGGCAAAAGGAAGATGCGTTTACTGGTTATACCGACCATACGGTTGTCACTGATTACGGCCGAAAGCGTGACCCGACCGTTATTGCTACGTTTGCGTTCCATGAGGAGCGCGGTAAGTGGGATATGGTGCGTTATCAGCGTATCCGTCCAGCGATATTTGAGTGGTCTCGCGTCATTGAAACTATCATGTGGCACTACGAGGAGTTTCATGAACCTGATATGTACCATGACGGTACTGGCTCTGGCGATGCTCTTACTATGGAGTTGGCTGGCTACTCGAGTGCGATACAGTTGACCGACAACGTGGGAAGTCGTGTAAAGTCGAACGCTATTGAAAATATGCGTCGTGCGCTGGATAATGAGGCTATAATGTTGCCAAAAATAGAACAACTTTACAAGGAAATGAAAGGTTATAAGTTTTCTGATAAGAAGATTGTTCAAGATTCCGTTATGGTTGTTATGATGTTTTTGATGAAAAACTATGATGCAAGTGATACATTTATAGGTATAGACCGTAACTTTAGTTTCGTGGGGGCATAATGAGCGTAGACATGAATAACACCGAATCTCTGCAACATGAGTTCGATGGTGTGCGTCTCGAAATGGACACGTATCACGAAAAGATGCAATTCTACCTAGAGGCGTATCAGGATAACGTCTACTACAAAGCGAAACCGAACAGCCCCGCCCGTGACCGAGTGGGTGTAAATCTTTTACAGGCGTTTGCTGATAAGAACTGGTACTATGTTTCGCCGTTCCCGAAAATCAGTGTTCCCGCCCTGCCTGAAAACCGCGAGGGTGCATCAAAGACCGAAAAGTTCCTTTATGGCTTGCACGATAAGAACGAAAACGAGCTGTTATGGTCGAAATTGACCTTTGACGGTACGGTTATGTCGGCGGCTGTTACTATCACGGACGTAGACTACAAGAAACGACAGATAAAACACATACGCGTTGACCCGCGACGAGCCTACTGGAAGACATCTGACCTCGAGGGGTCTGGTATCGAGGTGTTCTGGCATGCTCTACCGATGCGAAAGAGTAAAATCAAACGCGAGTTTGGTGTCGACGTCACTAACTCGAAGTCTCTCGGAACTGACTTTTGGCGCGAATATGACCAGGTATCATGGCGCAATAACATACATGATGACCCGTATTACATGGTTATTACCCGTATCGACCATGAGACAATGACGCGTTGGTGTGGCGATCAGTTCTTGATGACCTCGCACAAGCATATGTTGCCGTGTGCGCCTTTCGATGTGAAGTTCCCGATGGAACTACCTGGTACTGAGTATCGTGGCGACTTTTTCTTACGCCGTCTCAAAGACCTGCAAGCTGAGTTCAATGAACAGTGGCGACAACGTGGCAATATCGTGCGTAAGCTCGGTAACCCTGCTGTTTGGGGGCGCAACGTCAACAACAACCAGCTCAATGATGTCAAAGACGGCCTCAGTATGGACGGTGGCTTTATCGGACTGAAAGAAAATGGCGAACTTGGTATTTTGACGATTCCTGAGACCGCGATGATAGATAAGTCCCTGATAGATATTTACTCGCGTATGCAAGATGTGGCGGGATTCCCTCCTGCGACGTTCGGCGCGATAGCTGGCGCAAACACTTCTGGCGATGCGCTTGGCGTATACTTCCAGCCTACTACTAGGCAAATCGACCATCAGAACAAAGCCTACGCTCGACTACTCAAGAATATCAACGTCAAGTCGATACTCCTGGCTCGTCATATGCTCAAAACCGACGAGACGATGAGTTTCGAGAGTTACGGTGGACGTTCCTCGAAAGTCGTTGTTGATGGAGAATTGGCAAATAACGAGGCCGCGTATACCGAAGTCTTTAGCCGTGCCGACCTTGTGACGACTAAAAACATTGTTACCTGTTCGACTGTTACGCCGAAAGATGACATCGGTTACAAGCGCTTGATGATGGAAATGGCTCGTGACGGCGTACTCTCTAAAACAACCGCACTTGATGAGATGGGCTTCTTGTCGCCTCAAGACGAGATAGACCTGCTGACTGCCGAGCAGTCTAACCCTCAGTTAAACCCTGATGGTATGAGCAAGCTCTTATCTGCGAACGCTCAAATGACGGCGGCGAATAACCAACAAGGAGTACCAGCAAATGTGGGGAGCGATCAGTTGGGCGGTGCAACAGGCGATCTCGGCGGCGAAGTCCTATCTTAGCAAGCCAAAAGCCGCACCAGCACCAGCTAAACCAGCACCAGCACCGAAACCAGCCGCGAACACGGTTCTTCATAACCCTGTAACGAACTGGCTATCGAACAATACGCCCGTCGGACGGGCTGTTTCTACTGCGGTCAATGTTGCGGGACGGGCTGTTTCTGGCAATTCGAACTACAACTGGCAAGCGCAAGCTCGAGCTGATGCTGAACGTGTCGCCCGTGAACGTGCAGAGGCAGAGGCCCGCGCGCTCAAAGAACGACTGCGACGCGAAAAACAGGCACAACTCGATAATGCGAAAGCGGGCAATAGTTCCGCTCTCAAAAAGGCGGCTGATAAGTATAAGGGCAAATGGCAGAAGTTTTTTCGAGCTGATGGAAAGATGCTCAATGGTCAGAACTATGACGAACGGACTGCGACACCTGAAATGCGCCTGGCTCGTCAGACCTGGGTAAACAGTTTCAGTGTCAAAGACGGTGGTGGTAGTGATGGCGAGATGTCGGACCTGTTTATCACGACCCGAGACGACTATCGTAAACGTACCGAACGACTGCTTGCTCAGATGAATAACAGCAAAAAGGGCTTTTTGGGCTCTTTTCAAGCTCAGTTGAACGCCCGTAAGTTTGCGCAACAGCAACAGGCCGCGTTGCAGAACAATATCAAGAAGTACGAGGCTCAGTATAAGACTGTCGTTTCAACCAAAGCGAAGAAAGAATCTCATCTCAACTGGCTTGCAAATAACGGTGACCAGGCTGAATATGAGCGATATTATAACGAAACTCAGAACTGGCTACGGGTAGCGGCTCGAGACCTCGAATACCGACGCGGTGCAACGATGGGTATGGCTGATGCTTATGGCGCGGGTATGAATAAGCCATTATCAGGCGCGCTCGGTAGTGCCGCGAACGTCTTTGATAACGTCAAACGCTCAACTGGCGATGTCCTCAAAGAGACGATGAAAAAGATAGGCCAGGTTGTCGAAGTGCCTAACCGCGCGTTTGTTGCGACGGCCGCGAAGTTTGGTAGTCCTATCAATAAGAACGACGGCTCTCAACTCAAGGTCAATGGTGGCTCGAGCTGGCTCGATCTCTATAAGCAGTCTGAAAATGCCCGTGGCCTCAACCGTAAGAATATCGTCGTTGCATCAAAGGACAAGTATCTCAAAGAGTTGTATAACAAACTACAAGTTAAGAAAAATGGCGGGAAGTCTTACGAACAGTGGTACGGTGGTAAGAAAGGCCAACTGGACAGGTACTATGAAAGTCAAAAGGCGAACGCTAAAAATGGCGATGCCGTGGTCAACTTCCTGGCTGACCCTGCGATGGCTATCCCTGCCAGTAAGATAGCGAAACTGCCTGGCTTGGCTGGAAAAGGTATTAAGGCGGCTGGCGCAAAGACTGGCGTGAACCCCTGGATAAGTAAGTTGGCTGAAACGAAAGTCGGAAAAGGTGTACAGTGGCTCGGCAAGGAGTACAAAACTCCTGCTCAGTTATTTGCTGAAAAGGCCGCCCCGAAATGGGCCAACGTCAAGAATCAGGCTGATAGCATCAAACGATCTTTCAAGGTTTTCAAGGAAAATCAGACCCGTATGGCGAAAGTCGGCAAAGAGGCCCGAGAGGTTGGAACGCAACAGTATTACAAGCTGTTCAAGAATAAGAGTGAAAATGTTATTTACCTGGCTCAACAGTTACTGCGTCATAAGGAACTTGGCCGTCCGTTGCCTAAAGGTGGTTTCAAGGTAGATGTTGGTGGTCGCCTGAATCGTCGTACTATCGACTTCGGTAAGATGACCAAACAGGAATACCGCGAGGCGATACAGCTCCGTGATGAGCTTGGTAAGCTTGGTGGCGAACTCTACACCAAAGAACGCGGGCTTGGCGAACAGATGAAACGCTGGTACAAGTCCCGCGGTATGTACAATGCTGAAACTGCGAAAGGTCTCAGGTATAAGGCTCAGAAAGGTTATATTGCTGAAAAGTCCTATGGTGGCAACAAAGCACCTGATGAACCGCCTGACTTTGGTATCCCGTTCCTCAAGCAACAGCGCAAGCGAACTCTGCAAGACCCGAAACGGCTCAGTAAGTCACTCTCTAACCGTATCTATCAACACAACCGCTGGATAAACCAGTATGTGAATACTCCGAAGTTTCTGAACGCCATGAAAGGCAAGTCTGAAAAACTTGGAAAAACTATTGATGATGTGAAACTGGAACGTGAGGCGAGTGTCCCGTCGTTGACGAATGTGGTAAAAGCTACAGCAAAAGGCCGTGAGTGGTGGGGCAAGATGACCCCCGCACAGAAAACGAAGTATGTGGCGAGTGCCGCGAAAGGCGACCTGCTTGGTCTACCGACGAATATATGGAAAGCTGGGGTGCTCGCGCTCCGTCCTGCCTGGTACGTCAACAACAAGGCGTATAACACGTTTGCGGGCCTACAAGCTGGTGGTAGTCGGTACTTACTGGAATCAGCGAAGATGCTCAAGCCTGGCGCGAAACGGTTGCAAGAGGCGCGTCGTGCGAATCCCGAGGTTGTTTCTCAGATCGGCCCATATAGCGGTGGGGGTAAGCTATATAAGGCCGCGAGTGCTATCGAGGACCATGACCGTTTGGCGGCTTTTAAGGCGGTCAAAGGTAACCACCCTGACTGGTCAGATGCCCGCGCGCTCAAAGAAGTTGATAAGTGGCTGTTGAACTATAAGACGAAGAACTGGGAACGCCCGCTCAAAACTCTGATGCCGTTCTGGGCTTGGACGAAAGGTGTTACCAAAGCGAACGTCCGTTTGCAGTTCGAGAAACCTATCGCGGCCAAAGCGCTCAACGAGAACAATAAGAACAATGAGCGTGAGGCCAACAAGATACCCGAGGAACGTCGCGGTGCGTACAAGGACCGTCAGTATATCGGCAAGGATAAAGACGGTAACCCTAAGTTCATGTCGACCCCGTTCAACCCGTTCAACCAGTCTAACTTTTCAGTGAACCCGTGGCTTGATGCTGTTGGTCAGATGGGGTCTCAAAAAGACTTTTACGGTAACCCGCTCGAGCAAAAGGACTGGGCGCAGAATCTCATAGATAAGTTCCCTCAGTCCGCGCTTGCGAAACAACTGACTGCTGTGATGCGTGGCGATAAGATGAATATCAAGTACTTCGGCCATAAAGGTAAAGATGCCGCTATGACGAAAGAACGCCAGGGCTACGATAAGAGTAAACCGAACTATCAGTCGAAACTTGACCCGTCTCATAAGCACGCTCAAAACTGGCTGGCGTATATGGGTATGCCCCGAACGACGACGTTTGATAAAAAGCGTTATGAGCGTGAAGAACGTCTGACGAAACTCAATGATGAGTTTTTCTCAACAGACTGGGATAAGAAGTTTGGAAAAGACCAGTACAATGAAAAGGTAGCGGCACAACAGGCGCTCGCTAAGAAGTATGGTTTTGATCTTGAGAAAGACTTGTATAAAGGTCTTTGGTCGAAAAACGACACAGACCTCACAAAAGACTTGAAAAGACAAAAAGAAGAGGCGCGTAACTACCTCGCGGATTTCTGGAAAGAATACCATGCGTTACCACAGGACGGGAATCGAAACGTCTGGGTAAAAAATAAGATGAAAGAGGTAGAACGAAGTGGTATCTTGGGGAAAAATGCTTTTATTTACGATGGGCTTCCTAATTGGTTCACTCCTAGCTCGAGAGATCGAGCGGTCTCTAAGGAGTTTTGGAATAGATATTTTGCCTCTGACACAGCGACGAGGCGCAAACTTCTTGCTGAGAATCCGCAGTATCAAAAAGCTCCGTCGGCCAAAAAGATAGCTTATGACAAAGCGAAAGCATCTGGTAACTGGACCGACTATACCCGTCGTTTCGGTGGCAAGACGACTAGCGCGAAAGCACTAGCTTACCAGCACGCCTCTCGAACTGGCGACTGGTCCGCGTACCGTAAAACGTATGGCGATAGTCCGAACTACGATAAGGCCAAAGTCGAAAAGGCTCTGTTTTGGAAACAATACTATGAGGCTGACAAGGAAACTCGCAAGTCTCTGATGGCCGCGAATCCGCAGTACAATAAGTTCAAGGACCAGAAACCGCCTACGAAAGATGAGTGGACGGTTATCATGGCCGCGATAAAAGCTGATGGCCGTTCCCGCGCTAAAGGCAACAGCGCATTTTTGGCGAAGTATACCGAGGCTATGGACGCAAACAACCTCAAGGCGTTTAAGTTCAAGTTGGCGACTGCACCGAAAGCGCCAAAGATAAAGTTCAAGTAAGTGTTGTATAATGTTCGCTTTTTGTTCTATGATAACGATGTACATTAAAAAGAGAGGGTACGCATATGGAAGATAAGAATCAACCTAACGATGACCCGTCAAACTCTGGGACTCCTGGGGTCAATGACGATAGCGGTCAGGGCGGTTCACCAAAACCAAATGACGACGCTGGTGCAGAGGGTTACCGAAAGCAACAAAGTCGAGCAGATAAAGCCGAGGCAGAACGCGATGAACTCGCGGGCCGTGTCGGAACACTGGAATCGATTGCGATGGGTACGGTACGAGATCAGTTTGTTTCTGACTTTATGAAAGAACACGGAACTGACTACCCCGATGTAACGGCTGATGACCTCAAGCAGTTCTCAAGTGACCCTGACGACATGGAAAGTGTCGCTAAGACTTTGCAGAAAAAGGCTGAGGACATTAAACAGAAAGCTCTTGCTGATGTGCGGGAAGTCCCCGACAATAGCATGACCCAGGCTGAGAAAGACAAGCAACTTGCCGAACTCAAGAAAAACCCAGGTCCGCGTTCGTTTGGAGACTATCTACGGATAGCATCAACCAAAGTAAGAAAGTAAATTATTCATCATGGAAACTGGCACAAGGACAACCGCCTCAAACGCTAACGATCATCTGTTAGATATTGAGGAAGGTATCCACTACCTCAACCCCCGACACAACGGTATTCGTTTTGTCAAAAAGCTCTTGGAAAACGGTCGTAACGGTAAAGACAAGACCGCCAAAAGTTACAAGCATGAGTGGCACGAAACGTCACTTCCACCTCGTCGAGAGACGGTCACGATAGCCGCTGGTGCGGTTACATTAACGGTTGCTAACAGTTCTGTTTACCCTATTGGTACGATGCTCCGCGTCGACAATGAGATGATTGAGGTTACGGCCCGACCATCTGGTACGACATTAACTGTTCTCCGCGCTCGTCTCGGTACGGCCGATGTTATTCACACCGCGTCTGTCGCGTTGAACCTCGGTTACGCTGGCGAGGAATATGGTACTGGTCCAGAGGCTCTATCAACCAACGCTGTTCAGCTTTACAACTACGTCCAGACCTTTGAGGCCGCTGTTGAAATGTCTGACAAAGAGATTGCACAGCTCTCTAGCGAAATTGGTAACCCTTTCAGCGCTCAGTTAGAACGAGTAACAGCGTTCTTTTGGAAGACTTTTGCGCAGTCTGTCTTTAAGGGTGTTCGTGGTAGCACGACCCGTAACGGCCGTCCTGTTCACTACATGGGCGGTATCGACGGTTACCTAACTACCAACGTCGTGAACGTCGGTGGCGCGGTAAGCACCACGGTCATTGATACCAACCTGATTCTGCCACTTGTGGTAGCTGGTGGTACTCCTGACGTTATCGTGATGTCTCCTAAGAAGTTCTTGCAAATCTCAGCTCTTGATACAGCCGCGGTTCGTATCACGAAAGACGAGACAACTGGTGGTAACCCTATCTACAAGAAGTGGCAAAGTGCCGCATCTGAACAGGACTTGGACCTGATTACCGACCACTCGATTCTTGATACTGAGATGTATGTCCTTGATACGAGCAAACTGGCTATCTTGCCACTAGAGAACAACGGTATCTCAGGCCGTCTCGCACTCGTCGATGGTACAACTACTGGTGCATCTGGTAAGCGTCGTATCCTACGCGCTCACTACACCCTAGTTGTAGAACTTGAGGCTGGTCACGCTAAAGCGATCAACCTAACGGCCTAGTTGGTAGCGGGGGAAACCCCGCTCTAACTTTCTTCGTAGAACTGAACTATAAAACCTAACGAGGTAAAATATCATGGCTGAACAAGCTAAGAACGACCCTAAAGGCGATGTCAAAGATACTAACGTACAGGGTACGAAGTCATCTGACAAAGCTCCTGAACCTAAGAAAGCTGTTGAGAAAGCGAAGTCTGAGCCAAAAGCAAAGACTGAAACAGCTCCTAAGAAAACCGCTAAGCACTTCCGCTCTACAAGTGCGGCTGGTATGACCATCTTGGTTGATGGCGAAGAACGAGCGCGTTTCGTTCCTTTCTTCGACACATATAAGGGCGACAAAGTGCGTGTCGGTTACCTGGAAACTGACGACAAAGACGTTATCGAACGTCTTGAAAACGATAACACCGTCGAAAGTGTTAGCGCTGACGAGTTTAAGAAAGAAACAAGTAAACTCGAGCTTGCTCCTGTATACTCAGTCTAAATAGGGGGATAGCATGACAACCGCAGAGGCTCGCACCGCAGTTAAACGAAAGTTTAAGATCACTGTTGCTACGTTGGATAGTGATATAGATGAGTGCGTAAAGGCCGCGATTGAACTGTTATCGCCATACGTCAAGAGACCAGTTGTCGATGAAACACTTACGGGTGTTTCATCTTCAACCGATTCTCTTACCCTCGCGGCCCTTGTCGATGATGTAGATGTAAGAAGTATCTACGTCAAAGGAAATGGCTTGTGGGAAAAGTACGATGATTATCGTCGTGATGGAAATATGTTACTACTCAAAAGCTGGCTGGTAGACGGCTCAGATGTTCGTGTCTTTCTCAAAGTTCCGTTTACGGTTGCTGAGATAGCGCAAATACCTGCTGTTGTTACTCGTCCGATGGTCGAGCTGGCGTGTGCTGAGTTCGCAACTACCCTGGCTGGCGATAAGTCTCGCTATAACATTTACTCTCAGGCTACGGGCGCTCGAGCGGTCGACAACATGATAGACCTCGCTGAGTATTACGAGGGCCGCGCTGAACGTCGCTTGCAAAAGCTGAGTGATGGCGAGGGGCTGTCGTAGTGGACCGTGAAGATATTGCATTATTCGAGCATAACTTCGCAAATAAACACTCGTTTGCGATTGCTTCGTATGTTCGTGAAACTGCTCCTAGCTCTATCCCTCGCTTTAACACTGGCAAGCTTGGAGACAACGACGATGACCTGACACAGCACAAGACCATCAAGTTCGATGGCGGTGCTGGTCAGATTATGCATAAAGAGGACAACATGACCTTGCGTTTGCAGGGTGCGTATGATGCTCGAAAGAACGAGTTACACCCGATGCAGTCCCCGACAAGCATCAATACTGGCTCTGTTTTCACTGGTGGCGTTTCTATCACAGCCAAAACGACTAACGGGCCGATCACGTTTGTTGCAGTTCGAGAGAGTGCCACGAACAAGCTTTATAAGATAGATGCAAACGGCACGCTTACAACCATCACACTACCCGTTGCTATATCTGGCTCAACTATTGAGATTATGGACCTCAAGTTTCACAAAGAGTATTTGTACACTTGCGGTCAGTCTGCGACTGTTGACCAGAACTGTCATCGATATAACTATGTGGCGAACACCTGGCAGGACATCACGGGTGCTGTTGTAAAATACGCAGTTATTCGTAACACGCTCTATGGTATGAACCGTGTGGGCGTTTTCTCCTGTACGAACGAAGTGGCGGCTGGTCCTGCAAGCTGGACGTTCCTCAAATATGTCGGTCCATCTGACCCGACAGGCGACTTGCCGACAGGCTTTGAGGAGTTTAACGGTGCTGGTTGGATAACAAAACCATCTGGTCTTTATCGTTTTGACGGTGTTGACATCGTAAAGATTCTCGATCAGGAAGTAAAAAACATCTGTAAGTTTAACGGTGCGTTGTACTACAACATACAAAAACTCTTATATCGTTTTGATGGAACAAATATAGAACTGATACAAGACTTTTCAGATGCAGTAACTATCATCGGTATTCAACCTCATAAGAGCTGGCTGGCTGTCCTGGTTATGCAGATGGACGTTGCGCTCGGCTTTACTGGCACATACGAGTACTATAATCTTCATACTTACGATGGTGCGATGTTCCAAACTATCTACAAGAAAATAAACACTTCTATCAAGTCAGGGCTTGGCCCGTTGATCTCTGCGAACAACCGTATACTCATGGGAGACCAGACGATACTCGCAAACGCGATGAGTTTTCTGTCTATCGCAACCGATACGCTCTATACTACCCGAGCTGGCGGTACTGACATCTCTATACTTTCTAGTGATATTGACTGTGAAACTGCGAGTATCTTTAAGCAACTTGAACGTGTTGAGATGAACTTTGCTGGTCTTGGTGCGAACGATACTATCAAGGTTTATCGCAAGTTTTACGATGGGGTAGCTTGGGAAACTGACTACACGCTTATCGGAACTATAACTACAGCGTCAACCTTTAACGCTGTTCAAGTGAACGCTGTCGATGTCTTCGGACCTAGTAACTCGAACACCTTTAAGAAAGTTCGTATTGGTATAGAGGTCAATGTCTGGCCCGCCAGTACGTTCGTCATGTCTGACTTTTCTATACATTACCTGGTGTCTCCGCGACATCGCTGGCGCTGGCAAGTTGGCCTCAAAGCTCAACGCGAGATAGTTGGTGCTGATGGTAACCTGATTGAACAGTCGAATGGTCTTAGTAGCGCTGATAGTGTGATGGGACGGTTCACGAATATGCTTTATACCGCAAAACCTATCTGGTTGCGAGATGTCGACTTTAACACCGTCTCTGGCTCACACAGTACGGCCGTTACGAGTATTGTCGTCAATGGTATCGTACCTTTCGACGGCTCAAACGTCCCGACAACTGGCGTATCCTCATTACCGCTTTACTTCATAGCGCAAGTCGACGCGACAAACTGGGAAGTTCTACGCGCGAAGTCGGTGGTCAATAACCTCAATGGTACGTCTACGATAGCGGTGAATGAGCGCGGTCGGTATGGTACGGCTAAAACGCTGGCTGTTGGTACGAAGATATACCCACTCTATCGAGCGCAACTTACTCGAATCTTGCGAGACGCGTTCGTTCCTACCCCCGAGACGCTTGGCGATAGTACTAGCGATACTGATCGTGAACACGATATGCTACTTGAACTGACAGAGGTTTGATATGCCACGGTATGTAAAACCGTATCGTACCCGCTCCGATGAGCAACGCGCGAAACGTCGTGATACTCAAGTCGTCCGAGGCTATAAAAAATGGATAGACCCGTTTCCTCATATACACGGGACATTACCAGAGAAAATGGTGTATGCCGCGCTCTCGCGTCGTGGTATCAACTTCTATTTTCTGAACAACGTACAGATAGCTATACCTGAGATAGAGATGTTTAAGAAGTACCAGGCTGATTTCGTGATACCTAACCATAAGATAATCATCGAGGTTCAGGGTGCTTTCTGGCACTCGAAAGACGCGGCCATTGAATCTGATGCTTTCAAGTTCGCGCTCTATCAGATGATGGGTTACCGTGTCTTTGCCTGGTGGGACTTCGATATTCTGAAAAACGTAAACGAGCTCTTTTTGCAGATACCCGAGCTGAACGCGTATATGGCGGATAACTCAGAGGCCCATGAACTCGCTCCGTATGACCGAACGAAAGTTGATACCAGTCAGGGTATTCGTACTCTCAACCAGAGGCGCGGGCAGCGCTTGGCGTACCGCAAGAAACCCGTTACACTTCGTAGTAAGAGACGCAAGACTTACAAAGGATATAAACTCAATGCACAGCGGTAACCAGGATATAGTACAGTCAATAGATTCGCTCGCTCGAGCGCTTGGTCGTCCCGTCAGGACTTTTCAGAAGTATCTCGATAATGGAACTGTTACTCGTCAGACGACAACCGCACAAGTTGCGGTTACGGGTATCGCTATATCCTATACAGCGCCCGATTATCCCGTTGTACTTTTTGTTATGAGTTCGGTGCTTATGACCGCGAGTGGTGCAACTCCCATTCGCTATGGTGTTACTCAAGGTGGCGCGCTGTTCGGTAACTACACTTACGACATCATTAGTAACTGGACGAACCAAACGTCTTGGGGTATCTTGCCTGTTGCCGCTGGTGCAACTGTCGCGCTAGGCGCTCAGATGGACGGCTCTGGTGTTACGACGACTATCGCTAACTCAAATGCTGATCCGACATCAAAATATAGCATCTATGGCTACATAGAGTTTAGGGCTGGAAATGTCTGAGCAAAAAGGTAACCAGGACATTGTTCAGTCGATAGACCGTTTGTCTCGAGCGGTACAAGGCCCGTATCTTTCGACGTATTCTGTAGACGCAAATGGCTGGGAAGTCGAGAGAATAGGCGAACGTACTAGGTATACTCGTCTGTTACTAAACCCCGCTTATGGTGTAGGGGCTGGCGAACAGGACCTTTCTATTGGCGTTGCCTTGCCCGTTGGCGTTACTCAGTCGATGATACCCGCAATAGATACGATAAAATGTTCTTTGTATCGCACCTGGACGACGGTTGACTGGAACTTTCTGATACGTGGCTGGCAAGTCGCCTCTCCGTCGCCAACTCAATTTATAGTTTCGTTTCACGTATATACCTCAAGCGCCAGGAGTATTCTTATCGGCTTTTGGGTGGAGTTCATAATATAGTGAAAAATGTTATGGCAATACTGGCTGTCCTAGTTATAATTATGATTATGAATATCACAACGGGTAGTCCATTTGCTGACGTATTTATCTTCCTTGTAGGTGTAACAATAGGATATGTAACCCGTGTCATCATCGAAAAAAGAGAAAAAAGAAAAGCTGGTCTCTGAAACTGTTGAGCATCGCTCGACGGTTATAGTGATATGTTGTGTCGTCGCGCTGGTGGCGTTGAACTTTATTGACGCGTTCTACGGTACGGACTATGATGTACCTGAGATTATCAACATAGCATTACTGGGCGTGGTAGCTGGCGAAAAGTTCGCGCAAGTGATGAGAAAATAGGTGTACGCATATGGCTCGAAGACCTTTTAACGGACCAGTCAATATCACTCAAGAGTATGGCGCTCGCAACTCGGCCTATCGAAAGGGTTATCATACTGGCGTAGACTACGGCCTCAGTACTGGTACGCCTGTTGTCTCTCCGACGAACGGTGTCGTTCGAGAAGTTGGCTATGAGGCGAGTACTACCAACGGTCGCGGTCACTTTATTGTCGTTCAGGGCGATGATGGTATCGCTCACTGTCTCTATCACTTGCAAAGTCGACCGCTCGTCACTTCGGGCCGTGTCTCTGAGGGTCAACATATTGGCAATTCTGGGAACACTGGCGCAAGTTCTGGGCCTCATCTCCATTGGGAAACTCGGAAAGCTCCTTTTGATGGAAACAGCGATATTGCACCTGGCTCATGGTTGTTCGCTGGCGCTCCTGTCTATCAACCGCCCGTCAACGTCCCCACTCCGACGCGCCAGTTTGTTCGCATCTTTGGCGACTTCCGATCACTGTACCGTAACCCTGGCTCAACGAAGTTCGCGCAACTCGCTCCGAACCAGTTTGGCGGTCGCCTGGATTATATGATTCTTGCTCGGGACGGACAATTTGTTAAGATACAGACACAGATGTATGGTCAAGGCTGGATATATGTCGGTCCTGATGTAGCATCATTAACGCAGTTCTTCAACGCATAAGGAGTTATATGAAAAAAGGCGACGTAGCATATTACATAGAAAACGACAGTATTCGTTACGGTGTTTTAAGTTTGGTCAATGAACCATCAAAAGAAGATAAAAAGATGGGCGCTCAGACGCTTTATGAGTTTGGTCACGGTTACGCGACTGTTCAGGTCTTCAAGACTGATAAGGCCGCTGAGAAAGCATTGGCTGAACGAGCATGAAAGACCTATTGGCCCGTCTTAGCTCTCGCACTTTCTGGGTTACTGTCTTCACTATTGGCGTTATGGTTGCAAACGAGCAATATACCGAGGCATCAAGTGTTGCTATCGCGTATGTACTGGGAGAGAAAGCCATTGACACTGCTAGCACGCTCAAGAACCGTAAAGTAGTACCTGGTACTGTTACGAACGTAAACGTCGATTCTGGGGCATCTGACGATGGACTTGATCGTTCTGATGTTGTTACTGGCGCACATCGTATCAAAACCTTTGATGAAAAGACTGACGAAGAAAAATAATTTCTGATTCGGACATGAAAAACCCCCGCTCGCAGTCGGGGGCTTTTCTATTTCAGGTGCCAAAAACTGAGTTTAACCGTCGGCTTTTATCCAGTCAAGGAACTTCTGAGCAGTTTCCATGACTTCATCAACCTGTTCTTTACCGCCTGACATGAACAGCATCGAGGCGGCCTGTATTGCAAGCGCGCGGTTATTCTGTACGTTGCCTTTCTTCCAGGCCTCTTTTGCCTTTGGTACTGACCAAGTTCCATCAGGTAGCTCGATAGCTTTGATGTTGAACTTTGTACCGTAGTCGGTCTTTTTCATCTCGTACCAGACATGAACGGCTTTGTCGCTATCCATAATCTGAGAGATAAGCGCGTCATCGGTTGAACTCCAGGTCTCGAGGACCAGTTGAGTACCGCGCTCGTCTTCCTCGTCTTTATAAAGGAACTGTTTGGCTTTGTTGCCGTTCTTGAACGCGATGACCTTTTCTTCGCGGTCAACGAGTTTCGCGTTAAACTCACGCCAGTCTGTTTCTGGCTTGAAGTCTTTGATACCCTCGAGTTTAACGGTGTCCTCGATGAACTTGTCTGTCTCTTTATCGTACTTTGATATTTTCAATTCCATGATGCGTACTCCTTTCTAAAATGGTACTTCTTGATTATTGTTTGCCTGATCTCTACCGTCAAGCATGGTTTCGTGTTCGTGTACTCGGCGTAGTATTTCGTATACGCCAGTTTTGATGAGGTTGTCCCGTTTTTTTGAGAAACGGTATTGTCTACAGATGTACGATAGGTATTCTTGTAGATTCTCGGCCAGCTCTTTGTGCTTTGGGTCGTCGAGCGTAGCGTTGATAGCGTTCATATCCCTTTCGATAGCCATAATGTAGTACCTCGATTATCTTTAGTAAAATGTACTCTACGACAACAATGGCGATAACTAGGTTTATAAGTAGTAACCAGTATGTATGAACCATATATTGTGCAAAGTCTAACCATGATAACTCGTTCATGATTCTAACCTCTCTTGTAAACGATTAATCTCTGTTTCTATAAGTGTCTTTTCGATACTGAGGTCTGTGATGCGCTGTATCAGGTGCGCTTTGTGTTCGGGCGATAACTTCCGACGTTCACGAGTAAATAGGTCGATGACGTTATCTGGCAAGTTCTCCAGCATCTATAGTTCGTCTCTCAAGTCTCGGCCTTGCATATCCTCTGGTATGTTTGAGCCTTTAAGTTGAGTTGGCATAGCGATATTGTGCTGACGGGCGTATTCGCGCCATATCTCCTCGTTGTAACCTCGGGCCTGTGCTACTTCGATGATCGTTGGCATATACTTTGTGTAGCCACTTTTCTCGACTACTTTACGACGCGCACGAGCGATGTGGTCCAGCGTTGGTAACGTCCTCATCACGGTCACAAAGTCACGCCAGTTGTAAATAGCAGATTCCCAGGGCGGGTAAAAACTCTCGCAGAGTTTAGCCATCAACTCCAAATCCGAGTTGCGGGTGTTGGGGTAGCGGTCCAGGCAATACTCTACCTTTTGAGTCAGGTTGTTGAGTTTCTGTACTGTTGGTTGCATTTGGCGTTGTTACCTTTCTACGGTAGTTTACGATCACTTGATTATTAAAGACATCGACATCGACTAGCTCATGCTCGCTCAAAAGAGACGAGTACGAACCATGTGATAGAAAGTCTTTGAGTGATTCTTTATTGTTGATGACAATTTGTAGGTCCATGTAGATTTCCTCTTTTCTTGTTGTAAAACCCTTTGAGCAGTCTTTTCTCTGTCTCTACGGGTATAAAATGGCATCTCGTATCTCATTTATCCGACGGCCTCGCAATTCTTACTTATTGAACTATTTAGGAACACTCTAGCATCGTTACGGGGTTGTGTTTTGGGGCTTTTACACCCCCTGACTGCACATATACTCTGTGCCAGTATCAAGACAGTCGGCAGATCGTGGGCTGATCGCCGCTAGTGCGACGATTGCCCCGATAGCTCCGAGAACTATGAAAAGTTTAATTTGACTGTTGCGCCTGTATGCTTTGCGCTCGGCTTGTATTCGCTGGGTTCGTTCGCTTGAGTAGTTCATGAGTTCGCCTCATCTTGTAGACGTTTGACGATTTTTATGATCGTTTGTTTTGTTTCTGGTAGCGAATTGATGATGCCATAAGGGTCCATATGACCGCCAGAGTTTTGTCTGATGGTACGGAACGTAGAGGCCAAGAGGCTAGATATTTGGTTGTTATCTGGCTCGAAGTCAGTAACCTCAAGCGCCTGGCGATACAGCACTTCAGTGTTACTGATCGTTAAATCTAACTCATTATTAAGCTGGTTGATGTCCATGACTATTCCCCCCAGTATTCGTTAAAGAATTCTTGTAGTACTTCCTCTGGCTTGCGGTATGTGCTAAATACGTACCCGTTGTGAGCCTTTGAGTATTTACCGACGATCTTGGTCAGTTTACTGTCGATCACATTTAGCATGACATCGCCCTCATATTGCATGAGTAGATGAGCGACGTATCGCGGGTTGCCGTTTAGATCGTTGTTGATCCGTTGGTATGTTATTGCTTTGGTTCTCATGGTTGCGTACTCCATATCTTTTATACTTATCTTACTCTCTTATGATAGCATAGTAGACTAGTCAATACAATAGATATGACCCCTATAATGTAAGTAGAATAGACAACGAATGTTCTATTTTTGTTCGAGAATCCTACCGCTGACAGTTATCCATTAAAAGTATCCCACTATCAGGACGAAGTGAGGCTTATCCAGCCAGTCACCGAGGGCGGCTGACTGTGCGTGCCACTGACTTGTGATAATGTGATTATGGAACAGTCCTGATCGTGTTGTATTGCGTACTCCATCGGTCAGGCTGTTCTATTTTTGTTCGATGTTTATTCTACGCTATGCAAGTATTGACAGAGTTTTTATAATTACCTGTAACAGGTGCTTTGAGAACGACAGTTCTCGCAACACATACAATAAAACAACAACGATACATCAATATATAATACGTATAAGTAAAGAATAATAAGTATATGTATAACATATCTTATTTATATATCTATTAATATCTATATATATAACAGTAGTAACAATACATATACACTTATTAATACTCTATAAGTAGTTAAGTATAGTGTGTGTACTATATAGATATTAATAACCTCTTATCTACTATCTACCAGTTATTAAGGGGGTATGGTTCTTTTGTTGTTGTGTATGTCTCTGTATAAGTGTTCGTTTAAATTGCTATGGTATTTTAGGAATATAAAAATGATATGATGATGTTACTAAGTTAAAGGAGTACGCATATGTCAGGTACTAAAATGACAACTCAAAGTGAAAACCCTCATGACGAGGCTATGGCTTTGATACAGTTATGGAATTGGAATCTATCTCATCACGAAGTGACCGATCATGGTCAAAAGTTGATAGAGATTGTGAGGGAAAAGTATCTTGAGCTTGCACAGGCTGTTATCACGAACGTACCTATGGGTCGTGAGTTGAACCTGGCGCTTACTGACTTGCAGAAGTCTCAGCACTCCGCGGTCCTGGCTATCGTTCTCAAACATACTGAGGACGGCCATCATGTTAACCGTGTTGAGATACGGACTGATGGACCAGTAGAGGGGGAAGTCATCGATGCCCCGACTGATAAGTAAGCAAGTCTGTCCGCATTGTACTCAGCCTCAACAAGAGGGTATCAAACACGTTAAATGTTGGTATTGTTTTAAGAAATTATGATAAATCCTGATGATAGTAAACCAGCCAAACGGCCTGTCGGTCGTCCTCGGTTGAACAAACCGAAAGTTGTGACGGTCAAGCCTAAAAAAGAGTTCAAGTACATCACGCAGAACAAAGTTTTGTTGAACGTACCGTCGTTACCGCTTGTCTGGCGGGCGAGGAAACAGTTGTGGCTTATCAGGAATATCGAGGAACACTTGAAAGTTGACCCGCTGGCTATATCGGCCAAAGAGTATTTTCATTTATTGAAAGAACAAGAGGCGATATATACTGAACTTGAAAAGAAAGGGCTTGGCACAAATGAAAAGCGTCGTCTTACTCGACAGGCAGTACTCTCGAAAAGAGTGGCTGAAACTAGCGCCCGAGGCGATACGCCAACAGTGGGCAAAGGAGAATCCCCTGGCGTGGGTCATGGAGTACCAGCCGTTAATCCGTTTGGAAAATAAGGGCGACTTCGAGTTTCAACCGTATTGGTCACAGCAGAACTGGTTGCAAGATGATAATCAGTTACGAGTGATGAACAAGACCCGCCAGAGTGGGTATACGACGACTGCGGGTGCTGGCGAGATACCGTACTCGATGATACATGAGAAGAATCAGACGATCATTGTGCTATCAAAGTCTGAGACTGAGGCGAATAACTTGATGGAGAAGTTTTATCTGGCTTATGATAGTGTGCAAGATAAAGACCCCGACTGGTCGCCCTATGTCAAAAGCAATACTGGCTATTGTCGGCTTGAGAACGGTAACAAGTTCCGAGTACTGACATCATCAAAGGGGTCTGGCCGTTCGTTTACCGCAAGTCATCTGTACATGGACGAGGCCGCTCATATTCAATACATGAGGCAGATATACGAGGGTAGTTATCCGACTATTGCCCGTTCAGGTGGTCGTATGACCATCTTTTCTACGCCTGAGAGTGGTACGAAGTTTCAGGAAATATGCGAAAATGCTGATGATATGGGCTATACCTACCATCAGTACGAGTGGTGGTTTGTCCCAGAATATAACCCGTACTATCAGGAGTTTATCGATGCATATTTGGCTGGCAATAACGATGAGGCGAAGAAGTGGATACAGAAAGCAAGGGGGGGCGACTGGTATCGTAAGACGTATGCGGCTATTGGCGAGATGTCGTTCCTCAAAGAGTTCGAGTGTAACTTTGACGCTGGCGGTGACCTGGTGTTCACGACGAAACAGATGCATCGGACGTTCTATAAGAACGATCTCCTGCTCGATGAGGACGGTTACGGAGAGGTCTGGCAAAAGGAAGATGCGTTTACTGGTTATACCGACCATACGGTTGTCACTGATTACGGCCGAAAGCGTGACCCGACCGTTATTGCTACGTTTGCGTTCCATGAGGAGCGCGGTAAGTGGGATATGGTGCGTTATCAGCGTATCCGTCCAGCGATATTTGAGTGGTCTCGCGTCATTGAAACTATCATGTGGCACTACGAGGAGTTTCATGAACCTGATATGTACCATGACGGTACTGGCTCTGGCGATGCTCTTACTATGGAGTTGGCTGGCTACTCGAGTGCGATACAGTTGACCGACAACGTGGGAAGTCGTGTAAAGTCGAACGCTATTGAAAATATGCGTCGTGCGCTGGATAATGAGGCTATAATGTTGCCAAAAATAGAACAACTTTACAAGGAAATGAAAGGTTATAAGTTTTCTGATAAGAAGATTGTTCAAGATTCCGTTATGGTTGTTATGATGTTTTTGATGAAAAACTATGATGCAAGTGATACATTTATAGGTATAGACCGTAACTTTAGTTTCGTGGGGGCATAATGAGCGTAGACATGAATAACACCGAATCTCTGCAACATGAGTTCGATGGTGTGCGTCTCGAAATGGACACGTATCACGAAAAGATGCAATTCTACCTAGAGGCGTATCAGGATAACGTCTACTACAAAGCGAAACCGAACAGCCCCGCCCGTGACCGAGTGGGTGTAAATCTTTTACAGGCGTTTGCTGATAAGAACTGGTACTATGTTTCGCCGTTCCCGAAAATCAGTGTTCCCGCCCTGCCTGAAAACCGCGAGGGTGCATCAAAGACCGAAAAGTTCCTTTATGGCTTGCACGATAAGAACGAAAACGAGCTGTTATGGTCGAAATTGACCTTTGACGGTACGGTTATGTCGGCGGCTGTTACTATCACGGACGTAGACTACAAGAAACGACAGATAAAACACATACGCGTTGACCCGCGACGAGCCTACTGGAAGACATCTGACCTCGAGGGGTCTGGTATCGAGGTGTTCTGGCATGCTCTACCGATGCGAAAGAGTAAAATCAAACGCGAGTTTGGTGTCGACGTCACTAACTCGAAGTCTCTCGGAACTGACTTTTGGCGCGAATATGACCAGGTATCATGGCGCAATAACATACATGATGACCCGTATTACATGGTTATTACCCGTATCGACCATGAGACAATGACGCGTTGGTGTGGCGATCAGTTCTTGATGACCTCGCACAAGCATATGTTGCCGTGTGCGCCTTTCGATGTGAAGTTCCCGATGGAACTACCTGGTACTGAGTATCGTGGCGACTTTTTCTTACGCCGTCTCAAAGACCTGCAAGCTGAGTTCAATGAACAGTGGCGACAACGTGGCAATATCGTGCGTAAGCTCGGTAACCCTGCTGTTTGGGGGCGCAACGTCAACAACAACCAGCTCAATGATGTCAAAGACGGCCTCAGTATGGACGGTGGCTTTATCGGACTGAAAGAAAATGGCGAACTTGGTATTTTGACGATTCCTGAGACCGCGATGATAGATAAGTCCCTGATAGATATTTACTCGCGTATGCAAGATGTGGCGGGATTCCCTCCTGCGACGTTCGGCGCGATAGCTGGCGCAAACACTTCTGGCGATGCGCTTGGCGTATACTTCCAGCCTACTACTAGGCAAATCGACCATCAGAACAAAGCCTACGCTCGACTACTCAAGAATATCAACGTCAAGTCGATACTCCTGGCTCGTCATATGCTCAAAACCGACGAGACGATGAGTTTCGAGAGTTACGGTGGACGTTCCTCGAAAGTCGTTGTTGATGGAGAATTGGCAAATAACGAGGCCGCGTATACCGAAGTCTTTAGCCGTGCCGACCTTGTGACGACTAAAAACATTGTTACCTGTTCGACTGTTACGCCGAAAGATGACATCGGTTACAAGCGCTTGATGATGGAAATGGCTCGTGACGGCGTACTCTCTAAAACAACCGCACTTGATGAGATGGGCTTCTTGTCGCCTCAAGACGAGATAGACCTGCTGACTGCCGAGCAGTCTAACCCTCAGTTAAACCCTGATGGTATGAGCAAGCTCTTATCTGCGAACGCTCAAATGACGGCGGCGAATAACCAACAAGGAGTACCAGCAAATGTGGGGAGCGATCAGTTGGGCGGTGCAACAGGCGATCTCGGCGGCGAAGTCTTATCTCAGTAAGCCAAAGCCAGCGCCAGCACCATCGAAACCAGCACCAGCACCGAAACCAGCCGCGAACACAGTTCTTCATAATCCTGTAACGAACTGGATAGCGAATAGTACCCCGATAGGTCGGGCTGTTTCTGGCGCGGTCAATACTGCGGGGCGTGTTGTATCAGGCAACGCAAGTTATAA
>ERZ724509.203-NODE-203-length-29028-cov-11.226280_pt1 | contig 29028 bp, 26 predicted proteins | sample MGYA00376042_ERZ724509 | MGnify/ENA primary metagenome ERZ724509 (study PRJEB28724, sample SAMN07190887) | wastewater metagenome | isolation source: effluent of sewage treatment plant in Hong Hong | place: USA: Christiansburg, Virginia | collected 2016-03-01 ...
CTCGCTGGTGGTTTCTCGATCTCTTGGGCATAGCTATCGCCCCCGCCGCAGCCGGGCAGCAGCGAGAGAAACATCGCGGAGATACAGGCGATCAGCGTGTAGCCTAGTAGACTCAGTTTTGTGTTGCGCTTCATGGGAGCCTCATCTTTTGGCGGATTAGGGTTTCAACCGCTTCGATTTGCGGTAGTGCTGTGGCTGCGCCACGGACGATCAGGGAGTAAAGGCGCCCGTTGAAGTATAACGATGTGTTATTCCGTGCGCCGATGTAGAGCGGGTAGTTGCCATAGTTACCCGTTCCCTGCGACGATGTAGATACTGAGCTAGAGACTCCGTTAATTCGGCTTACAAAAGATGGCCCTCCGATGTTTGCCGACATTGACAAGTTTGCATTTATTGGCGCCTGGAAACCTGTTCTATAACTAACAACCTCGGACGTTCCCTTGGAGCCGAGTTCAAAATTATTTGAATAACCTGGCGCAGCTACAAGGAACACGCCGTTGTTGACGTTCCAGTTAGCACTGTGCTCCAAAAGCAACGCAGCAGCGGCATCACTCAACTTAGTAAGCCCCGCCCACACCGTCATCTTGTCCGTGCCGGTGAAGTCGATGCTTGGCGTGGTGTAGGTGGTGTTTGTGCCGTTGAAGGCGAGGTAATGCGGGAAGCCTGCGGTGTCGTAGTCTGTGGCGGTGTTGACGCGCTGGTAGGGGAGGTGGGCGTCGGTGGCGAGGGTGACACCAACATCCCAGACCTCAACGCCCGACACACCGTCCCCTGTGAAATACGCACCGGCTGCTAACGCTGTATTTCCTGGGTTGCCAGAAAACCGGGCGTGATAGGTCGACTGAGCAAATGTAGATCGCACAGAGATTTCAAATTCCCCAGCACCGGAATCTAGTATTGCGGCGGAAACAAAGCCAGTGCCGATTGTCTCCGTAACGGCACCTGTCGTTAGATTGAAAGTAACTGCAAAGCTGGAGAAAGCGCCATCGGAAATCGTGACACAGGTATATTCGGCAGCCTTGACTTTGCACTTGGTGATGTAAATAACACCTACAGCGACAGAATTGGAGAGGTGAATACCTTGATAGCCACTCCCAGTTCCTGAAATAATCCGGCGACCGGATACCGTAGTCCCGCTATATTTAGCCCATACAGCATCGCTGAAATCTTCAGTCTTCGTAAGCAAATTCACCCGCGCACTCACCACCCCCCGATTCACATCAGCAGGCGCAATAGCAGGTACACCATTCAGCCCGGTAAAGCTGCCCAAAGGCTGCTCGACTGCGGTGTAGGGCACAGTGCGGGCACGGTCTTGGTACATGCCTGTGAAGTCGCTGAAATCCAGCTTGTTGATCCCCTGCTCTCCATTAATGAACAAACGATCAAATACCAAATTCAAAGCTTTTTGCCTAAATTTCTGATACAGCATATCATTCAAGGAGCCATAATAACCTTCACTCCGTAGATTTTCATAACGTAAATCGTTAATAGCCCACGGAGGAGGGCTGTAGATAAAACTTTCAATATCATTAATTGACATTATTTTTTCTTTCGTTTGTCATGTGTGTTACTAATATCTCTAAATCTCTTCTATATGCTACCTTGGTTCGTAAAGACATTAGAAAATTTCTATAGTTTGCTCCCCTATATTTAAAAGCAGCAGCTACACCTTTTTTCATTTTTTCTTCTTCCGAGGGTCGTATTGATTCATTGCACGGTTCTTACTCTTGCTCATCACAGAGAGGTTTTTAGAACTCTTATCAGAAGTTTTATGGTTGCGATGATCAACATCTTTACCATCTCCTTTATGTACTTTCCCTTTCTTCTCCATCTCTGCACGAGAAGCATTACGCTCAGCTCTTCGTTTCTTTTGTTCAGGGGTGCTATTGAACTTACGTTGACGGATGGAATCCGCTGTAGCACCTTTCTTAAATTCTCCGCGTTTAGGCATTATTTATTCTTTCCTAGAATCTTGTCTATATAAGGAAGGGTTTCACTCTTCTTAGGAAGATGATCTTTCCACTTCTCTCCTCCTTTTGTAATAGCTTTCTTAACACTGCCCACCCCTGCGTTATAAGCTGCTAAAGCTTTCTCGTAGTCGTTGTCAAATTCGTTAAGCATAGCTTTCAGGTAATCCTTACCAAACCGAATATATTCTCCTTCGGACTGGTCTTTCAATGGTGCAACGCCATATCCAGGATCTTCACCTGTCTTCCTCATCACCTGTGTAATTCCCTTAGCCCCAACACCAGATGTTGTAAGGTTCCCCTTAGCGTCTGTATGTTGTCCCCTTGACTCAGTTTGAACCAAGGAAGCAAACACTACATCAAACTTATCCCCAGAAGGCTTAGGAAGGGCCTTAGAAGCCTCTACAGGAGCCTTAACAGGCTTGGGCTTAGTGTCGTAGCCAACCCACTCCTTAGCGGCTTGTACAGCCTCCTCTATGGAATAGTCCCAAGGCATCTTCTTCTTGCTAGATGGAGTAGGTTCTACAGGAGATGGAGGAGGAATCCCCCCTCCTTTCTGTGCAGCTTCTTTCCAAGGAAGGCTCCAAGGGCCTTTCTCTGGCATTTCATTACTTTGTTCCATTTCCAACCTTCTTCCAGTTGTTTCGATCTTGCCAGCTTCCTTTACCGGAGTATTCAAAACCATCCACAACAGCGCCAGTAGGATAGGGGTAGAGGCTAGGAACGAGCCTGTGCTTGTTCTCTTCCCAATACTTATCATAATCTTCTCGTCCCTCTAAGTGGGCACCTAGACGGATAGTTTTATTAACCGCTGCTGAGACTTCTTGTAGCTTTTTCATTTGCTCTACAGCAAACTGTCGTCCACGAGGATCTTCTGGATATTTTTTCAAATTAAACTGAACACCTCCGCTTGAGAAATCAAGAGACACATCTGCCAGATTAAGCTTACGTGTTTCTTTCTTAACGACATTAACCATATCCCCGGTTTTACCTTTCTCCAGATGAGCAGAGGTAAAATTAAGAGTGTCTGTAAGAACTCTACTAACACCTTGTTCTACATAACGAGTGTAATTTGTTTTGAAGACATCTTTAACCAAAGCCTGAACTTGTGGGTTAATAGGATGTTCTTTAACAAATTTAATGTAAGAAGGTTTAGAGAGAATATCTGTAATCTCAGCAAATTGCTTAGGATTGAAATCAGGATTGTTAACAGCAAAAGCAGCTTGACGGAGACCTGTCTCAATACCTGTGACAAGTTCCTTGCTTGCCTCTGGGGTGTCTTTCATCGTATTGTTAGAATAAGATTGTAGAGCATTTCCCAGTCCCGTAAACACACCTTTACCAACCTCAGTTCCAATCAAAGCAGGGGTGGTAGAAGATGAAGGACTCATTGCTTGACCAAGTGCAGAGATTGCTCCATTACTCACACCTGCTAGAACCAATTGCCCATTCGTACCTAGTAGGCTAGAGGCTGCTACAAAATCTAGAATACGAGGATCACTCTTAACAAGGGACAGTTTACGAGCGTTAACGATAGAGTCTAGAGCTGATTTAGTTTGATCCAAAGAAGCATTAGGATCAAGAGCCTTAAACCCCTCTTCTCTAATCTTATCGAAAATAGAACTATACGCATTACCCAATCCGGGATCAAGCAATCCAGCTTTTTTAATCGTAACATCAAGAGATGCCATTTGCTGACCCCATTTGAGCTTCACTTCATCCCAATTACCTTTAGCCTTTGCTTCTGCAAGCATGTCTCCGAGCATTGGATGGAGGGTTTGAATGGTGTTAGATGCAACATCACTAATCACGCCAATAGAAGCTTCCTTAGCACTAGCAGCAGCTTGTTCCTTAGTGAACCTACCCACTTCCATTTCAAAGCGTGTATTCTTTTGAATCTGTTCAATCTTGTTATTAGCTTGAAGATTCTGCTGGTAGTTGCTTGTAATCTGTTGACGTGTCTCAGCACTGAAATAAGGCTCAATCAAATAGCCTGCCTTCATAGCATCTTGCTCTAGAGATTTCTGCTGACTCTTAGCATCTTTCTCAAACTGTTCAGCTTCTCCTAGTTCAGAACCAGCAGAGAAAGCCTTACGTGTTTTCTCAAGATCATCTGTGTATTGAGAATAATTCCCTTGATACTGAGCGTTCAAAGCTCGTGTTCTTACATTGGCCTCTCCGGGAGAGAGATTGCCAGACGCAAGCTGTGTGTTAATATTAGATAGTTTATTAGCATATCCGCTCACCACCGCTTGTTTAGCTGCTTCAGCTTGTGCCTTAGCTTGATTTGTTAATCCTGCTTCAAAAGTGTGAGCAAGCTTGCTAAAAATATCTCCTACACCATTGTCCAATATCCCTGTCGTTGCAGGAGCAATAGGAGAACTCCCTGCCCCTTGCGGGGCGGAGAGCTGTGTTGCATCAGTTCCAAACTGTGCCATTATTATTCCTTACCTATAGTTTTATATTTTTCCAACAGAAATTCCTTCTGCTTAGGGTCCATGTCTGTCATCATACGAATACGATCAGACATATTCTCAGGTGTAGTGAATCCAGAATGGAGCATCAACTGTCTAAACAATCCAAACTCTGGATCTGCTAGAAGCTTAGAGACTTCCTTCCACACAATCTCTTGTGCTTTAGGGTTGTCACTGTAACGCTTCAACAACATTCCAGAAACTGCCTGCATCTGTTCAGGAGAAGAAACCCCTTGATTCATTTGCGTTTGGTAATACTTAGCAACTTCCTTGACATCTTTCTGAATGTCCTCAGTCATTTTCTTAGTATCCTTACTAACATCCATCACAAGCCTCCAACGATCTCTCTGAGAAGCTGTTGAGAATCCTGCAATCTTCAACATAGCTTCTGTAAAATGGACATTATCTGAAATAGCCTGTCCATATTTACCAATGCGTTTCTCAGCTTCTAACATCATGTATGCTTGTGTAGCATTAGAAAATCCAGAAGAGATGTTTGCAAACGCAGAGAGTGTGTCAACAAACTTGTCAGGAGTTTCTCTAGCATCATCAAAGCCGTTAAAGAATCTACCAAGCGTCCTGATAGCATCCATTGTACGTCCTTGAGAACCAAGAAGCTGTCCAGCAGGGCTATTAGACAAAGCTGCAAGAGGCCCACCAGTCATAAAGGCATGACCAATCTTAGCAAATCCCTCTAAACCACCAGGAGCGAGTGAAGAGAAATCTACTAGGAATTCATCATCCTTAGTGAGTTGTTGGAAAGCATAATTCAGAAATGCACTTTCAAAACCGTACACAACAAAGTCTCGTTCAATCGGATCGTCTGGGAGAATGTCTCCTCCAATCCAATCACTAACGAGTAGTGTTGGTGGCCCCCAGAAGAACATGTCCCCTATAAAGAGCTTAGCCCTGTCCTGCCAAGGAATCCGACGATTTGTATAATTCAACAGAGCCTTGTGAGGAACCTGTAAGAACTGAAGAATCAGATTAGCAGAGGTTTGATTATACGACATATCTCCAGCAAAGTTCATGTCGTAGCTTAGAGCACGAGCCGCAGAATGTGCTTCACCTTTTACAGTGACATCTGTAACATCAAGACCCCTAGAGATGTATTTGTCATACACAGAAGCTAGGTGAGCCAAGTTGTTAAACTTCTCCCCTGTATCAAAACCAATACGACGCATAATATCAATAGGTTTAGAAGCAGCCTTAGTGTACTTGTTGGTTGCATTGGTTGCATCCATCAAAGCATCACGTACAAGGTTGTTCTTATCCACTGCCTGCATAATACCTGTCTCATCTACAAACTTAGCAAACTCTCTATATTTGGCTCCGCTAATCCCTTTAGGAAGTGGACCTCCCATAGAATGAGAGAGATAAGCTGAAGTGAGAAGGGGTACACGTCCTGTCACCCATCCCTCTGTATTATACGCCCACATACGAACAGCTTGGTGAGGCTGAATGATAAGTTGACGAAGGGGGTTGGTAGCTAGATAGGCTGTGAATACAAAGCCTTTTCCGGTAGACATTGGAGAAGCTTCTGCAAGAGCCAAAGCTCCTCTTTGTAATCTTCCTGCTCCAACATTTCCCAACAGTTCAGCAGCAGTGTGCATAATCTGCTTGTAGATATTATCCATTCCATTAATATATCCATTCTCCATGTAACGAATATAATTAAAGGTGGTACGAGCGTCTGCAACTTCTTTCGTAAGCTGTGCTCCTTTCTCACCAATCTTAGAAGAGCTGGTAGGAAAGTGTGTAAGCCCTTTCACAGGATCGAGAAGGTGTCCATACTGATTAAGGAAGCGTTCACGCATTGTCTCGATAACAGGACGCATAATTGTCCTACCACCAATACTCTTAGCTGAACGTACAGCAGATGTTACTGGATCGAGAATATAGCTTCCATCTCCAATGTGATTGATACCTGCTCCTGTTTCTAGAAGTTTACCACGATGCCTTTGAGCAACACGACCTGCTGCTGCATTGACATCAAACCAATCATCACTCCCTCTACGGATAGCGTTATTGTCTGCACGATCAATGTATGTAACACCGGGAGGTGCTGCATCATTCATTCGTTTAGCAAAAGCCCTAGCTTCTGGAGTGCTCTTAGCTACAGCAACAGCTTTACGGATTTGCTCTCCATTAGCCCCTACAGAAATTTCATCTACAAACCTAGCTGCTTTATACTGAAGCTGATAATAGCCTTCACGATAGTTTAGCACTTGATCTGAATCTGTTAGTTTACGCAGGTAGCCTTGAGGAGTGTTACGCGAAATAGCGTGAGTAACAATCTCTCCATGAAAAGGACTAGGACGACGGAGGGTTACAAAATGTCCCTTAGCAGCATAGAGTGCATCTACTTCTGCTTTAGACAATTCTACAATCTTATCAAGGTCTGGGTCATAAACACGACCAAGGGTACTGTCTTTAACCTTCAGTTCCTTACCAATGAATTCAGCATTCTTGTTCTTAAAGATTCCATAGTTCTGTGATTGCAATGTACGAATCACATCATAATTCTCAAGATAATAATGCGTATCCCAAAACCTACGCCAATCTTTAAGTGTTTCCACTCCAGCATCAGAAATGCCGTATTGGTTCTTCACATACAAAGGATCAAGCTTCAGCTCATTGAAGTTGGCTTCACGAATGTATTGACTCATAGAAGTACGTTCTGCTTTAGGAAGTTTGTTATATCCTTCAGCAAAGTCATTAGCAATATCTAGAAGCATCTTCTCAAACTTAGCCGACCTATCTGTAGCTGTTACAGCCCCTTGTGTATACATTGGATGTAGCATAGAGGAAGCATCCATAACTAGAGCTTGCATACTGCCGTGATCTCCCCATTGTGTGAACGGCATACGATCAAAGAGATTAAACTTAACATCTCCTTTTTCAAGATACACTATGTTAGTCGGATCAACGCTCATAGTTTTAGTCAAGTGAACAGCGTAAGCTCCTGGGGTGTCTTTCACATCGCTTAGTTTAACAGGAATATATTCTGATCCTTGTTTCTTAAGAAGAGTGATGTCTTGGTCTGTAACACCGTGTTGACGGAGAGCAAACTTAGTTTGATCCATAGCATCAACAGCGTTCACCCAATCTCCTTGAGGAGGACTGTATGTGGCTCCAATCTTAATATTTCCACCGTCCATATCAAACGATCCCATGTTCTCACGCAGGGTGAGTCCATTAGCACTTTCAAAATCATGTTTGATATTGGCAAGGGCTTCTGCTCGTTCTGCCGGAGTGAAGTGAATACCTCCCCCATCGTGCATAGCATTCCAAATAGAATCTGGAATCTGAAGGTCTTGACGAAGAGATCGTTGCACATCCACCACTTGAGCAGCCAACCTACCTCCTACAAAAATCTGTGGGAGAATGGCGTTAGCCATAGCCTGTGTCCTACCAACGTTAGCAAGACCCATAGCCACCTCATCCCCTTCACTCTTAGCAATCACTTGAAGGATGTTACGGCTTTGTTCTGGATTAGCTAGTTTGATAACTTCCATAGGAGAAGAGGGATGAGCAATACGAGCAACACCATTCATCTCAATCCTAGACATGGCATCTGATAGCTTGTTCTTTTTCAGAAGGATTTCTGTATTGTTCTTCATTAACGTATTGATTTGCTTCTCCAACTCAGCAACACGCTGTACCGCTGTGGAAGCAAGAGCATTAGAATTTAGCTGATCATCAATACGAGCAATGGAAGCTTTTACATTGGCTTTCTTTTCTGCAATGATTTCATCAGCAATTCGTTTAGCTTCTTTAGACGTAACACCTCGCTCCTTCTGAATATCAGAAGCAAGCTTGTTACGATCAGGAACACTGTTAGCAAGGGTTTGACGTTCCTTCTGTAGAGAATCTACTTTTCCTTTCTCAAGGGTGTTTCCAGCATCTCCTAAAAGGTTTGCCTTCTCACTCTCAAGAGAAGAGATTTTATCATCAAACACCCCCTTAGTAGGTTTACCAGAGGTTTCTGCAAGCGTATAAGGCGCAGGAAGGCCCTTAGAAGCATCTCCAGCAGCTTTAATCTCTTTACCAGCACCTACCCCCTTGGCAACCTCTTTACCACCTCGTACAAGGCTTCCTAGAGCAAACAGATCCAAGGCTCCCGAGAGAGTGTCTAGCCATTTGTATGTATTGCTGTAATCCCCTTGACCAACAACTTCTTGAAGAAGCTGATATTTGGCAAAATCATTATCGTTGGCAAAAAGAGTTGTTGAGTGGTTGCTAATTGTGTTAAGCAAATCCTTAGTAGCTTGCTCTCGTTGAGAGAGAGGCATATCTTCCAACTGCTTACGCATATTCATCTTAGCGTGTCCCGGAGCTACAAAAGCTTTCAAGCCTTTCCAGAAACTACCTCCGGGAGCATTCTGAGCAATAGTAGCCATCAGAATGTTCTGGCTGAAAGGAGCTACATAGGCGCTGGTCACTTCATAAAGAGCACGTCCTGTAGAATTATCTAAGCTAGCTGCAAATGAATTAACAAGAGCTTGTTCTTCTTCTCGTTGTTTGTAGATTTCACCAATAGCATCTGCTGTGGTTAGTCGTGCTTGTTCCGCGTCAGGAGGTTCATCACGACTTTCTTTAGAAAGGCTGTTAGTGAGGATTTTAGTAGAAAAATCTTTACGGATATAGTTAGTAGCATGTTCTTTAACCAGTTGTTGCTTACGACCCATAGAGACATTAGGATCTCCAACAACATCCATTAGACCTTTCATGTCTGTTTGTTCCATGCTGCTAGTGATTTGATCTTGCAAACCTTTAGTGAAAGGAGCAGAATCCCCCGTATCCTCTGCCATCATTGTCGAATAGTTTTCAACCGACTTAGACGGATCTGGGGAGAGGAGAGCAATTTGAGCAGCTCGGTTACGACGTGCTCCTTCTGGGAGTGTCATCGTTTCCAAAGGGGTAGCCATTAGGTCTTTCAATACTACAGGGCTTGTCTCTGCCCCCATCAGATTGTCTAATTCATTCATTGTTATATATTCGTAAGTTAAGTAGGGTAATTACTTTCCCAAGCATCTTGTGATGGAGAGGATGGTTGGCTTGATGCAAAAATACTACCACCAAGTTTTAATCCTGTATTGGCAAGAGAGCCAACTGCACCAGCAAGCTGCGCATTTCCTTGATGATTAGCAACACTCTGACTTAGATCAGAGATTGTACCTCCTCGCTCTACAGCGGATAGGTTGCTTCCTAGATTAGCTCCTAGATTGGTAGAGAGATTTCCAATAGCTCCAGCCTCTCCTGACGATCCAGATGTCCCTGTGTTCTCAGAAGCTTGTAGGATACGAGCACGTTTAACACGTTCTTCCCGTATTTGTCTACGACGCTCTTCCATTTCCTGTGCTTTGTTAGCAGCCATTTGCTCTTGGCGTGTTCTCTGCTGATCCTTCCGTGCTTGAATGTTCTGACTAATCCCATACACACCTGCTGTAACAGAGGCACCAGCAGATATAGCAGCTATTGTTGCTGTTTCAAGTCCCATACAACCACCTTATATTGTTTGTTTTCATATTCAAATTCTTCCACAGTTTGCCCACCTAGGATTTCTACAAACTTAGGATTGGGTGTTATTGTAATCATTCTTTCAAATCCTTGGTCTATAGCCCATTGTTCTAATCGTGCAAACTGTAAAAGCCCCCTGCGTAATACAGAGGGCTTCCAGTTGGTAACAGTACAATGTAAAACCAAAAAGGATTCATAGATGTTTGTTTCTATGTTGAAGTCTTCATCTTCATAGAAACATTCTCTAGGTTGTTGCGTTTCCATTTATGTTAATGTTCCATCCTACGATACGACAATCCTTTCCCTCTTCTGTCTCAAAGTAGAGAGAAACAGCTCGTCCTTGACCTCGTAGCTTATTTTTAGTGGTTATCAACTCAAACCCCGTGTCATAAGGATCGCTAGGACTGTTCACAGAATATCCCCTACGATAACGATAAACTTGTTGGAAAGAACTCCACTTATTTGAATTAGGACTATTAGACCACTCCCATTGTGAACGCAATAAACAACTTGAAGGGTTAAGAGGTACTAGATTGGAGTCTACACTGTTTTCTGTCCTATACATGTGAACTGTGACATAAGGAACTTGTTTATCTACTGAGGAATCACCGGCTGTAATTGCTCCTGTTAGCAAATGGGCCTTAGCATCAATAACCCCCCAATCACGGAAAGTCCCTTCAGAGTATTCAGAGAAAGTTATGTAAGCATTATTTGGAATTCCTGCTATTGTTTCACCAACCAGATATTTAACAGTTGTTTTTGTTGGGAGACGTTCCATACGAGGTGTGATTACGAAATCAGAGCCTGCAACAACTATATCAACACCAACAACTACAGAGTCACTAACTTGTGTGAACTGAGCACTTGGTACAGTGAACACATCTTTCAACAATGTGTTAGGTTTGTTATAGATCTTATAGACGTAATATGCAGGGATTCTGGTGTCAAGCACCAGCTCCATCACCCAAGGATTTTCTCCGAATACAGAACTGTTATAGTAGAGCCATCTTACTGTCTTAGATAGATCGTCGTAGACACCTTTACTGTTCTTCTTTTCTAGATCTGAAATTTCTCCATAGAAAGTTTGTATTGTGTCATCTGTTGTTGAAGAAACCTCCAACATACCATACCTGTTACGGGCTATTGAATAAATTCCATTATAACCCCAATAGAGGATTGTTTCACCAACTCTTACAACGCTCGCGGTGGATACCACTCCGAAATTACTGATTTTAGATATTTTATAATTGGCAGCAGAAAATCCATAATCAGATCCTCCTGAAAGCTCCCAAATACCATTACCGGCTAGAATAACTAAAGAAGAACCAGATACAATCATTCCCTTAATCTGACTCACTCCAGACACCCTGACAAACCCTCCGTCTGTATCTACAATATCACTACCTTCTCTAGAAGTTGGATCTCCTTCTTGGTAGCATTTGAAAACATCAGAAGAACTATTAACTAACTGTGAGAATAGAATATATCCAGACAGGTCTGGACTCTTACTATCTCCATCAATAACCTCTCCACTAAATCCTGCGTAGAACACTCTCCCTGCAAATTCAGCAATGACAGTACAACCTCCGGGGGTTATATCTGCATTAGCTGCATAAGTAGATAGATACATTTCAGGGTATCTCTCTTTATTGCGTTCGATAGCAAGAGTACGTCCCCCTCCTCTTCGTAAAGCATCGATGATGAAATAACCCTTGGCCGCATGTGGCTGCGATCCAATCAACTCACTCCAAGCATTTGCTCTCATACTTTCGTAAGGAGGTGGCCCAGAAGAAATGCCTATGGCCGTCCAGACTGTTTCCGAATAAGAAGGAAGTTTAGTGTAGAACGCGGAAAAGTACCCTATAGGATCTGAAAAGGTTTTCTCTGGAGAACCTGCAATACGCCTAGGGACTCCCCAAGATTGATTATACAAATTGTAGAAATGTGAATCAGGAGCTGATTGAGGAGGACGATAATAAATATCCTCATCAGCGGGCGCATAGTCCACCCCCCACAAATCTCTAACTTTCAATGTTCCAGCTTCTAGCCCAAATCCATTAGTTTCTGGAAAATAGGTAACGATAACCACATACTGTGATCCATATACAACAACTAGGTTTCCATCAACTGTTGTGAAAGAAACAGGAGATCCGGTAGTGAACGCAGGTAGAGAAGTACTGCCAACATAGCCTTCTTGACTTAGGTCCTTAAAGGCAAGATTAAAAAACTTTAAAAAACTACCAGTCTGAACAACAAGAAAATCTTGGTCAACCACTCCAATCACGTCTTCCCATACATAAGTAGAAGAATACTCTTTTATAAAATCAGAAATGGGAGAGATGTATTCAAGATAATGATTAGATTCATAATCCATCCCTAAACGTCTCTGTCGAACCCCTGTTCTGAGAAGTTCAAAATTCTCCTCACTAAGTGAGGCATTCTCTGGAAAATTAAGAGGACTGGCTTCTGTAATCAAACCTTTTACGAATGTTGCTACTTCAGCCTTTACTGATTTCTTTGTCATCTGGTTTCACACTCTTCTGTTTAGATGCTAGATAAGCATCTATAGTTTGAATAGCCACACCCGTTGAAGTGAATACGCCTAACATAACATCAGGAATTTTTCCTCCCCTTCCCGAAGTAGCGATTGAATAGCACCTTGGCCCTGTCTTAGGGGCTGTGATTAAATATCCTTGGTATTCCATTAACGTCTTCCTTTACGACCATAGTCATCAAAACGCACTGCCCCTTCAGTACGCCAAGCTTTACGAGCTAGCCAACGTTGTTGTCGTGCAGCTTTCTGTTCAGCCTTTTGATTTGCCATTTGTTTAACAGATACGAAAGCAGTGCTCTTAGCTTCAGCTAGAAGAGCTGGAAAGGCTTCAGTAGGTAGATCTGGAATAGCTGTGTCTATGTGAACCCATGTGGGGTGGATATAACCGAGACACTGTGTTTTAGAGGATTGAAGAGTTACATCTTCATCTTTATCATAAGAATCTGTGACGATGTTAAAATCATCAAAGCTAGTCCAATAGGTAGGAGATGTATTGTTTATCGTTAGGATCTTAGATCCACTATAATCAATAACTGTATCCACCGTGGGAGATGTACTGTTACGCCCTGTTGTGATAGCCAGAAATTCATCGGGGTGTTTAAACTTAATGGTTTTCTGAACAACCCTTGCATCCTCCATCTGCACCTCATACTTAAAGAATTCCATTTCTTTAAGGTTTACTGGAATCTTTAGATAGTTGGGTTTGCTCACATCTCCGGAATGCTCTAGTTGAAACAGTTTGCGAAGATGGGGCCAATTCCGATTGGCAATCATTTCGTAATAACAAGTCTTAACGATTTGAGCAACTTGCTCAGACTCTACAGTGTCCTGAATACTATTGACGAAATCTGAATCAAGATCATTAAGAATGTCTTGAACGATTTCAAGAAGAGTCATTTTCATTATGTTGCCTTCTTAAGATCCACTGTAAAATTAGCGTTCTTCACTAGGAAGTTTCCTGTGTAAGAACTTCCAACAAACACTTGTAGATAGTCTCCTGCCGTCAATGAAACCATTTCAGTTAGTGAAATAAACCCATTATCCGAAGAACTATTAGCCTTGAGGATAACAGGTCGGGAGTTCCATGTCGATCCGTTGATCTTAAAGCGTACTCCTAGAAAACTGGTTGATACAGGAAACACTGACAGATTAAACCAGAGGTTTACAGAATAAACACCTGTAGTGTTTACAGTGAGTTTATCTGTAGAGAAAGCTGTTTTCTCAACAAGACCAGTAACCCAAGGAGCGCCCCCTCCTGTGAACAATACATAACCGGTAGTGGTGAGAAGTGTAGGATCTGCTGAAGCGGTTGTGGCAAAGTTATTAGTGTTATTGGTAATTCCCATCTCACCATAAGCAGTATTAGAGACAAGCTTAAAACCACCTGTACCATCACTCATCACTACTTTATCAGAAACTCCCCCATCTCCAGACAGTCCTGCAAGATTGGCACTACCTGTCTTCTTCCAAATCCCAGACCCAATCCCATCAGCTACATAGGAAGTTCCCAACGCAGCAATAGAAACCCCTTTTGGTTCATGGAGATTAGCTTCTGTAATATCTTTGTGCTGTATATTAGCCATTCGATTTTTCCAATAAAAAAGGGAGCACTTGGCTCCCTTATTTGTTTAAGCCTTAGCTTTGAAGCTAAACTCAAGAATCAATGTACCCTTGCCAGCAGCAGCAGATACAGAAACTCCGATTGCTTGTTTCACCTTTTCAGCAGCAGTTGTACCTGTTGCAGAGGCAGTAGCCCATGTACCAATAGCCAGCGTAGAAACATTGGATGTACCCGGAGCCTCTAGTTTTGCCTTAGTGAGTACCACGCCATTAGTACCTGGAGCTGTACCACCGAAGGTAAGCGTACCAGATGCACCAAGCGAGAATGCCTCGTCAACACGGAGCGTTGCGCTCTTCAGAAGGGCACCTTTAGGAACAACCACCGGAGGGAGGAAGGCACTATTAGCAGATGCGCCTGTGAAGGCGATAGACATGTTATAAGTGCTGTCTTTTGTTGTCTCAACACCAATAGAACCACCTGTGCTACGAGCACCGTAGCTGTTGTTTACGCCAAGACCGGCGCTATTTTCATAAGCCATTTATTATTCTCCTAATTAGATTTTGGTAGCGGAAGTGATGAGGATACCAAGAGTATCAACACGCTGCGTACCAAAGCCCCAACGAGCAGAAGTAACAAACTCGTCCCGACGAAGATCCTTATTACGCTCCCCTTCAACCTTGGGCATACGACGCCATGCAGCCATAATAGGCTTGGTGTTGTCATCTGCAACCGACATAAAGACGTTAGCAACAGCATCAGCAACAGATGTTGTACCATCGCTGAATGTGCCACGATCAAGGCGGTTAGATGTGATGATGTTCCAGCCATACAGGTTCATCAAGAACGTATGGTCACGATCAAAACCATTCTCAAGAATGCGTTGACCGAAAGGTGTAACATCACGACCAATGGAAACAAGACGATCCATTGTAGCACCAACCACTGGATCAACGATAGCAACACGACCTGCCATTGGAACGTTAGACTTATCAAAAGCCACCTTCATTTTAATGAAGTGATCCAAAAGAGCAGTGTTTTCACTACCAGCTGTAACTACAGCAGAAGCAATGCGGTGTGGGAAACCGTTAACACTGTTTGGCTGTGCGTTAACTTGAGAAGTGTTTGCCTTCTTGAGGAAACGAGATTCAAAAACTTCTTGAATAGCACGAGTAGATTCGCTAGAGCGTGCGCTCATAAGAGCTTCCACTTGAGCACCATCTTCACGGAGTTCATCTGTGACATACCAAGCGTCACCAACATAGTCAGTGATTGTCAGTGTCACTTCACCCGATTCAATAGGGGTGTAATCGAAAGGCACTTCTTCAGCACCATCTTGAATAGTGACGGAGCCAACCGTTTTGATATGGAGAGTTGTACCCGAGCCGAAATCACTGACATTACGATACATGACGCCTGGAAGCATACCGTCATGTAGATTGCGCAAAATCATCGAGCTATATTGTTCTGCTTCGATGAATGCTGTGGAATTACCACGATTCTGAGACATTTAATTTCCTTAATTAAAAAACTTGTAATAGTTAGACGGTTTAGTAAGATCGTCGATAGTCATGCCTTTTGCAGCAAGTTCCTCAACCATCTTCTTAGCAGAAGCTGCTTCACGCATCAGTTCTTGATTCGTGGCGCCTACCTCAAGCTTTTCCCTGTTCCGTCCAATGTATGTATCCTGGCGTGGCTGGATTCCTGTTGTGTTAACACTACCTACAGAGGGTTTAAATTGCTCCACAGGAGCCTTATCCTCAATACCTAGTAGTTTCATAACAGCTTTAGGTGTGGACGCTGCAAGAGTGTTAAATTGCTCTTTAGTCATACCTAGCTCCTGAGCTTTTCCGTAGAAAATCTCTTCAGCCTTTTCACCATACGCCTGCTTAACCTTATTCGCTACCGAAGAGATGTTTGCATTAAGCAAATCTTCTTGCTGCCTCTTGGTAAGAGTGCGGGTAACAAGTTCTGCTACTTGTTCTTCTGAAAGTCCTTGTTGTGAAGGTTGTTCATTCTGGGGCTTTTCTTGAGACAAGTTCTGAACCAATCGCTCTAGTTCTGCTACTTTGTTTGCTGTTTCACGCGCTACTTTTAATTCATTTTCCTGTTGAGCCAACTTAGTTGACAACTCCGGAATATATTCTTGCGAATGTTTTAGAGCATTCAATGCGTCTTGAATTGAACGATATTTTTGCTCACCACGCTCATTCTTAATAGCGCCTAACATGGTGGTTAGATCATCATTAGCAGGAGCTGGGGCTACACCATTGGTGTTCGTTTCAACAGGGGTTTCCTGTTCTTGATTCTTTTCGAAAATCGAGGTCGGGTCTGACACTGATTATTTTCCTATTTTCTTTATGTGGTGCTCTTTGATGGAATCGAACCACCACCGATACGTTACAAATGTATCGTTCTGCCACTAAACTAAAAGAGCTTAATTCTAGCTAGTATACTAGGATCTATTTTCACTTATATTATATAAGATATATACATCCTAGACGTACTCACTTCGTTCGTACAAACTACTGTAATACTGTATTATACTATATATGAGTATATATCTCGAAATTTCCTCTTATTCGACAAGTTTTTCAGAAATAAGTGAAATAACTTCATTTAAGGCTCTTTCGTACCCTACAGCATCTGCTTGAAGATAGGGCCACCCAGGGGAGTCGTACTTAGATACGCTAAGGGAACTCCCCCTTTGGGAACTGATCTTTTCGTTTAAAAGGGCTACAAGACGCTTTCGTACTGCATGGCTACCTATGTATGCCAAACGTATTTCATCAGCTTCCTGAGCGTCTAAGCCCTTCTGCCAAGCTGTTTTCATTGACCTACCTGCGTTTCCTGTTCAACCATCAAATCCTCAGAAGCTTGATTAGACAAACGAGCTGTTTCTTGCTGTTCCATAACACCAACGTTAGGACGAAAGAGACCATATCGTGAAAGCCCAAGAACATCTTCAACAAGGCTTGCCAATTTAGTTGTACTAAGGTGAGGAGAGATTTGTTGCCATACAGGTGTATTAGAGAGGCTTGTTAGGTTCTGTACAAGTTGAGCCGTAGCTGCAAAGTGTCTAGCACCAATAGGACGTAGGTTTCCTGTAGCTGTAATGTCTTCTTTCGTAATCTTCAAGAAGCTTTCAACACCAAGATCATCATCCAATACACGAACCCAGTCGTTCATGTCCATATTGCGTTTGGCTGATTCCAACATACTGTTCAACAGACGTTCTAGCAGTTCAATCTCAAACGTAGTGATTTTCTCTTGAAAAATACGACCAGCAGCATTCTGCAACTGTTGTACTTCAAAGGCTGTCTTCTCACCAGCAGAACGAATACCCATAGCCTCTCGTGGAGCGCCAGCATATTGTTCCATACGCATCTCAATTTTGTCGATAGCGTTGTCAGCGGTGATTACCCATTGCACATTACGAGCCAGTTCTGTAACTTCTCCATTCTCATCAATGTGAATCTCTGCATTAGGACCATAAATGAATTGTTCCACTTCTCCTTTAATAACCAGAGGAGGTAGGACAGCTAGGTCCATTGCATCTGCTTTCAGATTCTCTAGGTGGTCAATACGATATTGCATCCCTACAAGGTTATCTAGAGGACCCATAGCCCACAAATTATCAGGACGTGTACGCCACCCTACATGGTAGATTGGGGCGTGTCCTAGCCACGATGGGAACGGTATATTACGAATCACCCACATACGGTCAATTACAGTAATTACACGCCCTACCTGTAGATCACCAGTTTTCTGATTGTGGTAGTCACCATAGAACTCAAGTACCTCAACATATCCACTTTGAAGATATTCAAGATAACTACCAAAACCATCAATCATAACCCCTTCAGCTTTAGCTGCGTCCTCTACACCCCATCCATTCATCTCAGCAGACATCTTATCCCGATTCTTCAGGGCATCTTGTAGGTATGCGTTATCTGGTTCATTCTCTGCCATAACCTTTAGTTCACCAAGGGTTTTAAGAGAACGAACAATCTTAAAAGAATCCAAGAAGGAATTAGCTAAAGGATTAAATACAATATCTAAAGGACTAATCCGGGAAGCTGTAGGGCCAATATAAGAAATCACTTTCTCACCTTTAGCATCTTTAACGAAAGAAGATTCAAAACCTACTGTAGCAAAAGAATTACCATAATCAATATAATCATATAGAAGCTTACTCATCTCTGTACGGAAATGGCTCATACGAGTTTTATTACTCATATACGCTTCAATAGCTGTCTTCTTAGCCTTAACTGCGTCCTGTTGACTATACGCCTCCCATTTCAGCCAGTCATCATTAGGGAAGAGAGCAGAGATATAGTTGGAATGAAGGTTATCTCTGATCTGGCAAAGTTTAGGAAGAGTTGTGCTGTTCTTCCAAGGTAGAGACTTATTAGTTGTTGTTGTTGTATCCGTTGCAAAAACATAATTACGCAATTCCTTCCATTGATTGATTTTCTCAGATCGTTCAGAGTTGTATATGTGCCATGTATGAGCAATGTATTCAGCTTCATTATCTTGTCCGAATAATGAATTAATTTCTAGAGGTTTCCGAGCCAATTTATTTCCTTAATATGTTACGCCACCAAAACGAGGATGGAAGGCTAGAACGTTAGAACGTCCAGAATCTTCATTCCTTTGTCGTTTAGGCTTTACGGCAATTTCTACGGCGCTTGCAAGGGCGTCTTTGATGTCATCGTGGGGTGGCCTAGCCAACACCAGTTCCTCCTCTAGAACGTCGATGTAGCCCCCTTTAAAGTGCCATACACTTAGGTTGTCATACTTATGTTCTAGAGCAGCAGCAATTCGCTCTGCTTTTGTTCCTTCGTTACGTGTTGGTCGATGTTCTTCGATAGACAAGCTTAGCCCTTCTGAACGTAGCTTATCTTTCAAGTCTCTAACAATAACAGCTTGAGCTACAGTAACCTCAGCCCTGAGCTTCTTAAATTCCCATTTAGAATGAAGCTCTGCTACGTTATCAAAATAATCTCGAATCTTATCACTCTTGAACCTGTTAATGTCAAGAACATAGATAAAACCCTCTGAATCCATACCAACAACAACAATAGCCGTGTAGTCAGCTTTCTTACTCAAGCTAAAAGCAAAGTCGATAGCTGCATAAACGTTTAGTTTACTGTTTTTGTAGTACCAATTTCCTTCTGTCTGTTTAAGGAATTTCTTATCGTAGTATTGAAACTTAGTGCGATCAATACGATTGGTACTTTGATCGTTAGGATCATTATAGTATTGAGCGAAGAATTGAACACGATCTTCATACTGTGCTCTAATCTTAGCCAAAACTTGGTTATTAAATCCAAAAGACTTATTATCAGAAGGGCGTACAGTTCTCGGCCAGATGAATACACCATCAACCTCTACAGCATATTCCTTAACATCCCAGACGTTTACACGATCAACAATCTCATCTTTATCATCATAGATGTCAAACTCTTGTTTCTTCCAATCAGCATATATGTCTGAAGGATGATAGCGAGTTCCACAAGCCATTGTAAATCCACCAGCATTAAGAATAGATGTAAACTGAGAAGCCTTCTTAGCAACGCTTTCTCGTCCATCTACTGTGTAGGCATTCTCAGGGACAACCAAGTCATCCGGGATTAGAATGTCAGCGTGCCATCCTGTAGTGTTAGTAGTAAGACCGGCAGTGGAGATGGTAGGATCTCGTACACCTTCTTTCCTACGTTTCTCATGGTCAATAGAAATAGCTGTAGATGCCCATTTTTCACGCTTACCATCTTGAGGGTTGATGTATTCAGGGAAATACCTCTGGAATACAACACTCTCCAAGATGTTCTTAATAGCAAACAACTGTGTTTCAGCCAATCCAGATGTTGCTGAAACGTATAGGATAGTTACCTCTGGATGCCTGAGAATAATCCAAGCAGCCCATGTAGCAACCATGTGACTCTTTAGGTGAGCACGAGGCAGCATGATGAGCTTGTTGGTGATGTGTGAAAGACCTTGACCGTATAGAGCATAATCCTGCATCCAGTCATAGATTTCTTTATGTACATCACCATACACATATCCGGGATTAACAAGCTTTGCGAAGAAGAAGAGATTATTGAAGGCTGTCTCTCGGATTTGCCTTGCCTCTTCGGGCATCTTCTCAAGCTTCTTCTTAGCTACAGTTCTCCAAACCTCTTCTTCTTTACTCATTTATTCCCTTGATTTGCAAACATACGAACAACATCACCACCATATTCATCATTAAGGCGGCTCTGTATCTTTTTCTCGTGTTCGATTTCAGCCTTACTAGGCCGTCCTGCACCACGAGTGGACCATCCCCTATCCGCAACCCATTTAGCGGCCTGGAAGTGCCCTTTACGGGCCTCCTGAATGGCATCTGTAATAGCACGAGAGCGAAGCTTCACCTCCATCTCTTCACGCCATTCATCAATATACCTTCGGATGGCTTTGTTCTCACACATCCGTTGCCAATGTTTCCAACCTAGAAGAATTTCTGTAGCAAATTCATATTCAGTTGGATCATCAAAGCTAAGATAGATCTTACGAAGAGAGACATACTCTTTTCCATCGTGAGTGTGATCTTGATCTTTCAATGTGAACACAGCTTCGTCCCCATACCCAAGTTCTAGAAATAGAGATTGAGTACGGAAACGACCTGTACCATCCAGCATCGTTTCCTGTTTATTCATATTATACTTTCGTTACGAATGAGTAGTTGCTTACAACAACTGTGGCTCCTACAGCAGGACCCGCTGTTGCTTTCTCTACACAACCTGTAGAGGCCGGGGCTACAAATCCTACAGAAATAGCACCAAGGCAGAAACTATGTGTTCCACTGTAGTCCCAACCCCATGATTGTGTAAACCCTGTAAGGAGGGTTCCACCTGTGGTTGTTCCATTATAGATATTTACATCCATCTTCTCTCCCCAAGTCCCCACTCTGTATCCTGCTTTAATAACAATAGTGAATACTGGATAGGTGAGAGGGTCGAAAGAGAATCCATTATCTACTAGGATTGCTCCAATTGGAGATCCTGGGCCTGTTACGGGCTTACCGGGAACCCAGTGTTCAAACCAAAGGTGTCCATCCCGTTTAATGATGAACCCTCTTCCTTGGTCGAACAGCTTGGAACCGTATCGAGTGATTGCTCCACAGTGCTTCCTCGTCCCTCCATAGTAAGTATCTGCTGTCCCTGTTGGATCTAAGCAAAACACAACATGGTCATCAGATCCTGTAGCATGATTGAAGAAGTTCGTTGTATCAACTGTAAATATGATTTCAGAATAGGCACTACTACTTGCACTTGTCTTTGGAACTGCATATCTAAAATCAAGATCGTTCTGATATAGCGACAAATCTCCAAAAACTTCAACAGGAGGTGTGTAAGGTCCTGTTGTTATCCATCCGTCGTTTGTTTGATTTCTGATTTGGAATCCTGTAAGGGATGGTCCAGATTTAGAAATCCAACCGGTGTTTGAAGCATTTCTGATACGAACTCCTGTTGCAGACGCCATATCAATCCACCCAGTATTAGCTGCATTCCGAACATTAAAATTTCCTGTTGTTGTTGGAGGAATAATAGACCCACTTGCTGGATAAACACCTGCCAAATATACTCCTGAATCATAATAACCTTGGGCATCCATGTGGTAGGTTTCAATCCACCGAGGAGCTGAGATATTAGCTGCAAGGTTTCCAAAATAACGTACACCGGGTTGAGCAGCAGCTAGTGCTGCCAGCCTACTGTTGAACGTATCTTGCCAAGCCATCCCTGTTGTAGCAGTGCTGGCTGTTCCACAGATAAGGAGTTTTGATCCTGTGTAGAACAGTCTGGAAGTTTGCATATAACCATGAAAGAAATTAAATTCGTTCTCATAGTTTGTGTTGTATTGAGCATCAGACTCCCCTTGCCACCACAACACTGTATCAACCTTACTAACACCAGCAGCAGAAAGAGCTGGAGGAACAATATTATCAATAGCGTTTATGAATCTAGGAAGAAATTCTACTTGAACTGTTCCAGAAAGAGAAGCTGACCCTGACTCATATACAACAGGAAATGTAGTTTGTCCAGATGTATATGTCGGGGTTGCACTAATCCTATACTGAATAACCCCTGCCCCTTTTTTAATCCAAATCTTACCATTTATGATTTGATTCGCAATACCATAAGGGCGAGCAATACCTAGAACATCTGTTACGTTAACGATAATCTCAGTTACAGAAGAAGGAGATCCGCTGTTAAGATATACATTACCAGAAACCCCTGCTCCTCCTACGTTCCAGTTTCCTCCTCCTACCCATGAAAGAATATCTCTAGCACCTTGTCCAATTCTGATAAGATAGACATCATAAGACGGGTTGTTATCGGCTACCTTAGAGGCATAAGAACTGGCAACATCAACATTAGAACTGGAGAGTGCTGTAAAAGCAGTTCCTCCTGATTCCTCATCAACAATGTTGTTCCAGACTTTAGCTCTTGCGTTTGGACTCCAAGAATAAGACCTTGTAAGCTGAATATTAGATTGACCCGTTGCTAGGATTACATAAGGTGTTCCCATTATGGCTGTACCCAAATAACCCCTGCACCCAAGGCTCCGGGGTCGGAAGCAGACACGATAGCACCCACTGGACGCTCATAACTGCTTCCAAGCTGTACACTTGATTGTGTACAGTTCCAGAAGCTATTGCTATGATTGATCCAATCGAAGCAACTATCTGTTTTAAATACATTAGTCATAGAAGTGCTTTGGTTGTAGCTACGGAACCTATTAGCAATAACTCGTACAATCGCTGTATTACTAATTTGAAGAAGGTTAGGAGCAGTATGAGACGTTGTAGCATAGAAAAGACAATCAATAAAAGAAACTTCGTCTGAACTAGAAGGATAACTCGGCGACTGGTATCCGTCAACATACACAATAGGTTGTGTAGAACCTGTTACATAATTAATAAATTCACAATTAACTGCTGTAACGCCTACAACACGTTGCCCCAATGTATACCCACCAGGACGACCATAAACAGCAACACCGCTAGAAGCAGGAGCGCGATAACCTGATACACCACTAAACTTACTCACAGGTGCATTTGAAGCACCTAGATATGTCTTTTCCAGCTTAGCCCAATTACAACCTTGCAACAAAAGAGGTGTTGCACAGTAATCCAACAAACAAGAGTCTAGGGTTAGCCACATGTGACTGTCTGCATTGATGCCGTAGGTACAAACTCCCCATTCACAATTAGAGAACTTAAGATTCTCTCCACCAGCTCGATCAAAACCTCCTGATCCGTGGTCGCTTGCATAAGTGATCCATACACCTGTGTCTGCTTGATTCTGCCAACGACATTGTACCATCATTCCGTTTACACAACCTTCAAAACGAGAACCAATGGCTACATTGTTGAATTCACAATTAGACATTTCAAAACCGATCATGTGTTTGCAATACAAACCATTAGGTCCATAAAACTTACAATGAGAGAGGTTGAATGTGGAGATAAAACTACTCTGTTCTACAGTGGTAAATTCCAAACCATATCCAGAGATAGATTGGAAATTCATATTAGAGATTGTCACATACTTCGAGGTAGGGGTGAGAGGAGTAATTGTATCTGCTGAAGCAGGATAGGTGTCGGTATGCTTAAACGTCCCTTTGAACGTACTGTTTCCTGTACCAAGGATGGAGATACGACCACTCTGTGTACCAAGAGAGGAAATTACATATACACCATCTGGAAAGAATAGTGTACGATTTGCTGCTTTAGCTGCTGTAATAGCTGTTTGGATGTTGGTAGAATCGTTAGTTAAACCATCTCCAGTGACAGCAAAATCTTTTACATTCAAATAAGAGCCAGCGGGTACAGAGATAGTTACATCATCACCAACATTACTAACAGTGGCATTAATTAGGTTCAAACTTGTTGCAGAGGCTGTTTTTGATACACCGTTGTCTAAGACAGCCAAAGATCCACCGCCTCCACCTCCTCCAGAAGAACTCACTGTAATAGTGTCTCCTGTTTCAGAAACAGTGACATTAGATCCAGCTTTAATCTTCTTAAACTGAAGATCATTACCAGATTTGCCTGCATAAACAGAAGAGCCAAGGTCTCCAATATTAGAAGCGGTAAGCGCGTTGGCAGGACTTTCAATCAAAACCTCTGAAGGACCGGGTGTTAATGTCACACCTGCACCTGCTTTGAGAGTTTTAAACAGAAGAGTGTCTCCTGTTTTCTGGCTGAATACGCCTACACCTGAACCAACGTTAGAAGCGTTAATCGCTGATCCGCCTCCACCAGTTCCCGTAACAGCCACAGGGACAACAACATAAACCTCATTCACTGTTGCTGGAGCCACCAATGTAATGGTATTCGTAGAAGACTCTGAATACTCATTAGACCTCAACAGTGATCCATTACGAAATACATACAAGGAGTTAGATCCGGGAACATAGCTTGTAGACAGTGTTAGAACTGTTTGACCCGCTGTAGCTATAAACTCTTCCCGAACAGGACCTCCTAGGAGATCATCTACATCACCGAACAAATCTTTTAGACGTAGCGGTTCGGTACTTCCTGTTGGCTTAGGTAGGTTGTAGATGTGTTGACTATTCATATCAAGAGGGGTTTGCATACTGTTCGGCATAGGAGTGGCTACTACCTTATGCAACAGTTCCTCATTAATAACACGCTCAAGTTCTTGGAAATTGTTATTAATCTTGACTAGGTTATAGCCACTGTTTACATCATTTAAATTGATTTCGCTCATCTAGTTTTTTCCTTGCTTGTTCATATTGTTCGTAGTAGTAGTCTCTTTCGATTCTAATTCGTTCTGCCCTTCCAGCTTCCCCTGTAAGAAATTGTCCATCCTCACGATAAAGCTCGGCTCCTGTGCAGGCTTTCTCAGTTCCGGGAGCGTCACGATAGACGTATGTACGACTGGGACGCTTTGACAACCTACTATTAAGAGAGACGACAGAATCATTAAGTTTGTTAATTTCAGCATTCTTGCTTTCTTCTAATTTTAGAACACCAATCATAATGTTCTTTTCAATTTCTTTATTCTTACGCTCTGCTGTGATAAGCTTTGCGTTCCATTCGTTGTTATTAGCCTCTACAGCCTTGTGTACAAGGTTTAGGTGTATAGCCCCTAGGCCAACCACTAAAGCCCCTAGAATGGCCCATTTAACCCAATCTAGCATATCATTCTCCTAAACACATCTTCATTTCATATAGACGACGATTAAACAGCCCTTGTACAAACTTTCCGTTAACGTAGCTCCAATTAGGCGTTCCATTAGGACGATAAGCAATTAACCTACACGCCTGTTCATTATGTCCTGCGTTAAACACCTTAACTGTCTGACTATTACAGAATCCATTAACACCTACATTATAAGCCATAAGCACAAACGCATTAAACTCATTCTCTTTCATAGGCTTCTTGACACAGCCTAGAACGCCTTCGGCATGTATAACAACTTCTTTACGAAGGAGGATATTACATTCCTCATTTGAATAAGGACGATTCTGTATATCACTTCCTATATACCCATAACACACTGTGAGTACATTAGCTAAATCTCGATAAGGAACATTCCTCTTACCTTCCCACATTGCTACACTAGAGATCAATGCCGCACTAATTGCTCCTAGGAGCCATCTATTCTGTTGGAGGACAGCCATTGTTCTTATTCCTTTTAAACCTTGTAATTAACTGATATATAGAATCAATCACTTTAGGGATACGTTCAATAATAATTAACACTGAAACGCATATTGAAAGAATAAGAACCCATTCTGATAATGGAACCCCAAACATATTCAAAGCTGCTGGACCTAATGCTGTTGTAACTTTAGCACTTTCTGGGATTTTATCATATAAATCCATAATACCTTTCTTAAATTATTTATAGACGTATGTTCACTTCGTTCACATACATACTATGTGCCGAAGGCGTTAAGAAACATACTTGAGTACACTGAAGCATCTCCTCAGTACACTTAAATATATCTCCTCATTAATGAAGGGGAAGGTGTTGTGGGGATTATATTTTAGGTGTTGCTATTTCTGCTAGAAATATTTTAGGTGTAATGCACATACACCCAGACACCCCCACCCCCCTGCTACCCCCTAGAAGCACCTGGTCCATACTTGAGTAGACTGAAGGGTTATACTTATACATAATTAGCTATATACATACATAACTACATACATAATTAGCTATTTAACTAATTAGCTAAGGATGCACATTACCTGGTATAGGGGTGCAATTACCCCCTCCCCCCTATTTCATGCCCCTACTAGGGCAATCCTGAAGCACCATCCCTCCTCTAACCCGCATGAATGCTAGGTTCGACCCGGACGCCTACGGCATTCTGTATGCACGTAGTGCGTATGCTTTGCATGTCCTTGGTGGAAGCTATAGCTAATGCGTTACAGTGTCTCGCTATAGGTATTGCATGGTCTTGCACGGGCTATCACGCATTAGGGGCTTGACAAGATGCCAGAACACCTATACATTAGAGGTTATGGGTTCGAGATCGTTTGAATTCATAGGGCAAATTAGCTATTGACAAGCGTATGCTTTTCATGCTTTAATGCTCTTAGCTCTTAGTCATCGTGCTATGGGCTACAGCCCTTTAAAATCTATGATTGCTTTGCCTACGTGTATGGGGTGGTTCCCTACGTAGGAATAACAAAGCCTATGCAACATGCCGATACACAGCGCATGGGTGCATAGAACATCATAGATAGGGGCTTCGTGCTTTAAAAATTGATTGTAGGTGAGCAGTGCAACATTTAACAATTGCCGCCATCCTAAAAACATCCTCCCATGCTTACCGCAGGGAAACCCACGCCTAGTATGCTAGGTGTAGCTTTCTTGTGCCTAAAATTGGAAAATGGAATTCTAGGGATAGTGGAAAAACAATTGTTAGAACATGGCCGCAGAACATGGTTTTCCTATGGAAAGCTATTTATAATTACAACCTACAACCATTCGTGCATTCAAAATATAATTGTATCTTGTCGCCTAGTCTTAAAGGCTTGATAATCTAAAGCATGATAGCGGGTTCCCTATCGGATAAGCATGGCATACCATGACCGATATAGCTATGCTATTGTTATTTAGATTATCGCTCACAATAAGGGGTTGACAAGATGCAATCCATAGGGTACATTATGTCCTACGGCTTGCATCTTAACAAGGAGGAAAAGTAAAATGTATGTAAAGATATTCAGTAAGGTATTCCCTGACTACAAAGAACGTATGGATTTTATGTCAGAATACGCTAAGGTTTGGATGCATACCGAGAATTGTGCATTGGAACTGTTGCCAAAGGAGTAATTATGTCTGATATACAATATGCGGTTTATTTGTCATTGTTCAATGAATGCAATGATGATTTTTGGCATCTTCCAGATGCTACAAAAGAGGCATTCTTTGATCGGTTATACTCTCGATAATACATTGTCATTGGTTTAGTATTCTCTCATAATACATTAGGAATAGTGTATTATGGGGACAGTATTGTCCAATCCTGCCGATTATTATCGGCTTATGTAAATCATTGGAGAAATTATTATGGCATTCGATAAAGTGAAATTTGAAGGCGTATTCAAGCGTGACGTGGTTCTTTTGGGACAAGCGGAGAAGTCTGTTAAGGAACTTCTTATGACTATGAGCAGGAGTGTTCTGGAAGCACATCATGCTACGGAGAACATCGGCTATGTAAATCAATTGATTGCAGCCCTTACCCCGGTTAACCGGAAGGTGGCTGTTAAGTTCTTTACGTTCTTTGGAGGGTTTTCGTATGATGAGCAGACAAAGTTCTTCACTACGAAAAGCAAAAAGCGTTATGGGAATGCGAAGGCTTTGTCTGAAGCATTCCTTCAGGATCCATTGAATAATATCTGGTCCTGGGCAGACCGTTATATTGAAGTGGAACAAAAGCCCTTCAATCCTGAATCATTTAAGACATCTTTTGCCAAATACATTGGCAGTAAGATGCAAGAAGCAAAGGATCATGGCCTGAGTCAATCCGAGATGATTGAATTGATCCTCAAGAACGGGGTTGATGCGGATAGCATCATCGAAGTGATGGAGCACATGGGGATTGTTGACGTAAAAGTAGAAGAATAATCCCTTAGCTCTGAAACAAAACAACCCGCTAGGCGAAAGCTTAGCGGGCTTTTCTTCGTCTGGAGTTTACATTATGACTGCCGTTCTTGACAATACATTACGTGCCGTATGGTTTGACCAAGGTACCTATGCCCTTAGCAGGGCTTTGCTTGTCTCTGCTAAACGCAAATATCTTTAATACATTCTAGCCCTCTGAGCAGGGCTAGGATGATAGCTGAAGGGAAGGGGAAGGGAGCTGAGAGTATTCGTAAGGCTTCGCTCTTACGTGTTTCTTTCTTCCTCCTTATCGTCTCACTTCGTTCGACATACTAACAAACTACTATATATATACTACTGTATGTACTAGTACTCAAGAAAATGACGTTTTTCGACATAAATGGTGAAATAAAATGGAAATAAACGAAAATAAGTACATTTGCATGGACGAGAGGGGTTCTGTACGCCTTTTCTATGGGGAAATCTATATAGCTACGAAGGAGAAGGAAGGCTATATTCTTATTGGTGGGAGTTGGTATCGTAAGGGAAGATTTCGTCTATGTGTAGATAATCAGAAAAACCTCCCTCTTCTTGAAGCTCTCCAGGAAAAAGAAAAGTGTGATGGAGGAATCTGTTCGTATGCTATAGAGTTTGAGAATAAAGAGAGGCGCTATCAGCCAGATGATGCTTGTCATTATCGTATAAGGTATGGCAAAGGTGTATACGCTGACGGCTTTAACAGCCCTGCAATAGCTCTCTGTGAGAGCCTCGCTATGCACTTTAATCGTTTAGACCCAGGAAAGATTGAAGGATATATCGAAT
>ERZ724509.204-NODE-204-length-28826-cov-24.691043_pt1 | contig 28826 bp, 34 predicted proteins | sample MGYA00376042_ERZ724509 | MGnify/ENA primary metagenome ERZ724509 (study PRJEB28724, sample SAMN07190887) | wastewater metagenome | isolation source: effluent of sewage treatment plant in Hong Hong | place: USA: Christiansburg, Virginia | collected 2016-03-01 ...
CTTTGGACAGCTGGCTCGGGATCAGTGTCGATTAATAATGATAATTGGTCTGGTACTGACCTTGCTGTGAATAATGGTGGTACTGGTGTATCATCATTGACTGGTATGGTTAAAGGGAACGGTGCTTCAGCGTTCAGTGTAGCTACAGAAGGCACTGATTATTATGCACCTTCTGGGACGGATGTTAGTGTTGCTGATGGTGGTTCTGGTAGGTCATCTGCGACAGCTTATGCAATTATTTGTGGTGGTACAACTGGTACTGGTGCACATCAATCGGTTGCTTCCGTTGGGACGGCTGGTCAACTTTTGACATCGAATGGTGCTAGTGCACTACCGACATTTCAGACTGTTGGTTTAAATAGTTATAACAATAACGGATATGCATTAAATAGATATAATTACGGATTAGCTATTGCCGCAACTTCTGGTGCTGCTGTAGTTGCTAATAGGTTGTATGCGATACCTCACATCGTAGGTTCAACAACGACTTTCACAAGAATAGGTATGCGGGTAACTTCTGCGATAGCTGGTAATGCTCGGTTAGGTATTTACAACTGGGCTGATGGTGTTCCTACATCTTTAATTCTTGATTGCGGAACTGTGTCGACATCATCAACTGGTGAAAAAGAGTTAATAATTTCTCAGATTTTAGCAGCTGGAATTTATGGTCTTGGTATTGTTTTTGACGCGGCTCCTAGTGTTGCTGTTGCTTCAGAAAGAAACCTGATAAATTACTTGGTTGGTGACGTGTCTTCCACAGGAAATGACGTTTTTCAATATGTGGCACATACTTATGGGGCATTACCGTCGTCGTTTGGAACGCCAACATACACAGGTACAGCGTCACCAAGCTTATGGTTAAGGAAGGTTTAAATGTTAGTTACGAGAGAAGTTTATTATAATGGTGGTGTCAACACGGAAACCTACGATGATGGTGTTTCTGGTCTGACATGTGTTACATTGTATCGTGACGAGAAGGCTGGGGTCTTTGTTTATAAAGATATACCTATGAAGTTGACCGATGGCGCACGGGCTGACCTTACAGCTTTATATTTCAGTGTGGTGTTGAACCAAGCGATTCCAGATGAAACGGTTATGGCCCAGTGGCAAGAGCGTGGGTATCCGGTATTACCAATCACAGCAGGTGATCTCCGCGCTGACGGACATAAGTTCAGTGAGCACAGGCAGAAATGCTTTACTGCAGCTGGGACGGTAAAAGCTAACCTTCAAAATTATACAACCGCCGAACAAATTAAAGCGGCATTTGACACAGCTTATAATGCGTAGGGTGAAATGAAACTTAAAGTTGAATGGGTTAAGTCCTCACAGCCACATATTGTTAAAACCCAAGTGGAAACCACTTTCAGGGATTCGCTTCTTGACAAGTTTAATGGGGTTGAGAACGCAAAGAAAGCGTATGACTATTATAAGAAATTCCCGAACGATTTATTCCAAGAGTGGACTTGGTCTTATTACGAAGCACATACAAAGGTTAAGGGGATGATGTCGGCTAATGACTATGCGAGAACTGGTTTTAGAGTAACGTTTGAGGGCTGTGAAAATGTCTAGATGCACGATGTTGTACATGCCTTGGTTCCGCAAATGGTTCAACGATAAGTTTGGCGATTTGTGCGACATACATGATTTTAATTACGAGTCACGTTATCCACGTAAACTAGCAGACATAGAGTTTGCGGCATCTATTATGTTGCGTGGTTATCCGTTTATGGCATTTTTTGTTTATATTTTTGTGCGTTCTATAGGTTGGAGTAAATATAAAAAATGACTGAACAATTAACACGATTTCCAACTCACGAATGTCCATGTGAAGCTGGTGGGAAGTTTGCTTCTCAACTTGAAAATTCAATACACGAACTATCTGGGGATGTAAAAATGCTATCTGATACTGTTACAAAAGCGTTCCCAGCTGGGGATATTGAAGGTCATCGTCGGTATCACGAAGTGATGATCGCTGACATAGAATCACGGAAGAAATTGACACAAGCTATTATTGAGAAGACAGTATCAGGTTTGATTTGGTCGGCTGTGGTTGGGATAGGTATTGCTGTTTGGTACGAGTTAGGAAATCTTTTAAGAAAATGACACCGAAATACACCACACGTTTTTCATCCGTCAGAATATTTTCTGATTTTCCAATTTATTTGTTTCGTAATCCTTATATGAACTTACCATTGGTGAAGGGGTCAACATGATATTATTCCCGAAACAGGATGCTCAATCAATGACTAATTTTTACGGTCAACCTTGGAAAGTAGTGTCTACCGGGATAGTTCTTGACCCACATTTTGAAACCATAAACATCCGAAGGATAGACGCACCATATGAGATGTGGATGGGTGAGACTAAAATCACAAAGATTGCAATCAATAAAAAATGTGCAGATAGTTTAATAAGAATTCTGACAAAGATACAAAAATCAATCTCAAAATCGGAACGTAAAACTTTCGGTCTTGACCAATATGGTGGTGGGTTCAATTTTAGGCCGATTCGTGGGGTTGACGGTAAGTTTACAGTGGGTAAATTGAGTACGCATGCGTATGGTGCAGCGATTGATCTAGCACCACATCTGAACCCTTTGGGACGGTTCTATGACCCTTCAAAGTTTATGATGCCCCATCAGGTCATAACGATTTTTAAGGATGAAGGTTGGGTATGGGGTGGTGATTTCAAAACCCGTCCCGATTGCATGCATTTCCAAGCTACAGAGGTGTAAAATGATCAGAGAAGGCAAAAAAACAAGTGAACGGACAGCTTGTTATCACGCGTTTTATGCTAGTTTTGTATTGGCTGCTTATGGTATTCATAAAGCAGTTGATTTGACAGCGTTGGGTATTTTAATTGGTTCTGTCGCTTTACCACTCATGTGGTATGCGGGAAATCGTACGACATTGAAGATCAAAAAAAAGAAAAAGGAAGATGTATAAAATGACGACTTTCATGATCATTAAAATTGCATTATCAGTAGCTATTATTGGTGCATTTTGTTATATTGTATACGATTATCGTCAGGTGAAAGCTGAAAATACGCGACTATCTGAAGAAATAAAGACAGCGAATGCAACAATCACAGCGTTGGATAACTTATCTAAGAAAAACGCAGAGATTGACAAGAATACAGATACCTTAATCGATAAAATCGAGAAAGAGCCGAGACAAAATGATGCGCCTACTGCCCCTGTGCTTTTTGATTCTATTATGCGGTTGCACCAGTGAACCAAAAGCTAAACCATCTGAATCTTTGTTTCAATTTAAGGCATGGCCTGAACCACAAAACATAGACACGCAGAGTGGTGTTTCAAAATATATCACTCGTGGTAAATCTGCTTACGACAGTTGTTCAGCGAATGTTGGGGAACTTAAAGAAATGTTGTATCCTAAGAAAAACAATTAATCATTGACACTGATGTCTAGGTTTGAGACATTATAAGCTAAAATTAGGGAGACTAAAATGGCAACGATACAGAAATACTTAACAAGTAATGTTTTGAATGGTGGTACAGTAGTCGTAGATTATTTGAACGACCAAGCATTCCCAGCCAGTACAGGTCATTATGTTTCCATTGATAACAATCGATATGATAGCGATGATAGTGAAATATCTGTTGTTTTAGGTGATACAAGTGCCACAATTACTAACAACACAGGTCGTACATGGCTTAGTAATCATCTTTTGTCAGTTGAACTTTCAACACCAGATGTCACTCTGATACAACCGATGACACAAACAGCTTACGACGCATTATTGGTTAAAGACCCGTCAACACTTTATGTTATTGTGGATAATTCATAATGCAAATAAGAGATAAAAATGTAACATCGGCATATCTTAGGGGTAAACCTGTAAATGGTTTATACAGAAATGAAAAAGCTGATTTACTCGCTGAATGGTATCAAAGTTCATCTGCATTAATTTCTTCAGAGTTGCCAAAATATTGGGCTGATTACTCAAATGACCGTTATGCAGTTAACGGAACACCAGAGACGTTTACCGATGTAACAACATATTCGCGGGCATCAACTGGTACTTATTTTAATGCAGCTGGTACGATGCTTACGGCTGCAATTAATACAAGGCGGATAGATGTTGACGGTCTTCTATTAGAAGAAGCATCCACCAATCTTATTACACAAAGTCAGAACGTGAGTGCATGGGGTGCTAACGTATGTACAGTGACAGCCGATACGGATGTCGCACCAGATGGCACGACCACAGCTGATGAGGTTGCACTGACTGCTAACATATTTTCTGGTGTGTATTTATTTGGTGTCCCCATCACTAGCACAAATAAATATAGCTATTCGTTTTTTATTAAGAACAAATCAGGTGGAACAAAGATTAAATTCGGCTCAGATGATGCGACGGCTTATGGCTCTGGGACGGCTGGACTAGCCACATTCGACACGGCTACAAAAACTTGGTCAAACGTGGGATCTCAAATTCAACGTAAGGGTTACACTGTTCGTGGTAATTATATCCATGTATGGGCGACTGCTACGGCAACAGGCACGAACGCCAACTCATCCATGTTAATCTATAACGGTGACGGTGCTGTCACATCCACGGTTGCTATATGGGGTATGCAAGCTGAACTAGGTAATTCACCTACATCTTACATAGCAACGGCTGGGGCGACTGCAACACGCTCGGCGGATGTGTTTTCTATCGATGGTTCAAGCCCTACTACATTTGCAAGCTGGTATAACTCCACAGTGAATACTGTAGTCATCGATGCTATGATGCCATACATGAACGCTGGTGCAATTGTTTGGGAGGTTGCTAGTACTGATACTGCAAACAGGGTTTATTCGTTTGTGAACACGTATGCACTTGAAACATGGTGTCGTGTCGCAGGAACGTATGATATTAATGGCTCTTATGCAGGGCCATATCTTGAGGGTAACGAGTTTAGCTTAGGTGTTGCTTACGGTACAGGCGGACGGAAGACTGTTGTAAACTCAAGTGCGTCAACTGAAGATACTGGCACAGCAATTACTAACTCAGCACACCAAAAGATATTTATGACACTAAGTGGTGGTGCTTCAGTCCGTCAAATCTATCTGAAGTCTATTAAAGTTTGGAACGTCTATGCTTCTGATGCAGAGCTTAGAAAAGTCACTTCCACTTATGTTGACTACATTGTTGACGGCGACAGTTATGCATACGGATACGGCGGTGGCGGTCTATATGATGGTTATGGTGTATCACCTTCATTGGTGACTAAATACAACTACACAGTAGGAAATACGGCTGTCGGTGGTGACACACTCGCCAATGAGACTGCGCGGGTTGAAGCTAACCTTCTAGCTGGGTCGAAAAGAATGATATTCTGCGATGGGCATGTCAACGGGCATGGATTAGTTGCGGCTGATATTGCCAATTATCAATCCATTTATGATGCTTGCGGCGGTAATGTAGTGTTTATCTCTCCTGTGGTGTTCCCAAGTATTGCAGGGACGGCGGATGAAACTTACACGGATAGCTTGACAACCAATCTGATATCCACGTTCGGGGCTGGTAAGGTCGTAAACGGAACGGCTGTGGCGGAAGCATTAGCAGGAACAGCAAGGTCAAATGTAGGTGCTTATACGACTATATTCCAAGGCGATTCTATCCACCCATTACAGCCATTAGCTTATGCTTTGACGGATGCAGCTTTAGCTAAATTTTAGAGGTGAATACATGACCGAAGACAACGATTTAGAAAATCAAATATCAGTTCGTGTTGATGATGACATGTATCGAGAGATTGTAGAAGCATCCGATAAATTCGGAACTTTTAAAGGTAAAATTGTTCGTCAATGTATAAGACGTTGTATCATGCAAGATCATGCACCAAAATGGAAACGATTCATTGTAAAACTTATCGGGTATTAAATAAATATGGCGGTTAAGAACCCAGATTTTTCACATTTAACCGACGAACAAATTAAGCAAGAATTACTCATCGGTAATCGTGTTCTGATGTTTCAGAAAGCACGTGAGAAGATGCTTGATTATTGTCACATTATGATGCCAGATTCACTCGACCCAAATGATGTGACCAAAACTGAATATGATCCAGCTGGTCATGCTAAAATGTTGTGTGATATTGTTGAACGATTTGAGAGTGGGAAATCAAAGCGAGTAGCTGTTTCGATCCCACCACAGCACGGAAAGCCGTGTCTTGAAACTGATATTGTGATGATGGGTGATGGTTCTCGTAAACAACTCAAAGAAATCAAAGTTGGTGATTATGTTATCACAAAATACGGACGACCAAAAAGAGTTGACGCTGTACATATCCAAGGTGAATTAGATTGTGTCACACTTAAAACTAAGTCAGGTCGTAGTGTGACAGCAGCACTTGATCATCCTATGCTCACTCCTGGTGGATGGGTGCAAGCAGGTGATATACGAACTGGTATGTCATTGGTGAGTGTGGTAGCTGATGTTTTCTCAAACATGATTGAGCCTACAGAAAAAGATTTGTGTGCTGCAAGGTTAGCTGGTTATTTTGTTGGTGATGGGTCATGCACACAAAATGGCCATGCTCTTGGGGCAACCATCACAGTTGTTGATGATACTGAATTAAACGATATCAAACACTGTTGCGATATTCTTGGTTTTGAATATCACATGGGAAAATATTCAAAAAGGGCGCGTTCAATTTCCTTGTCAGGTGGAATACGTCGCTGGTTGCGCGATATAGGTCTTGCAGGTAAAAATTCTCATACCAAAGTTGCCCCTGAATTTATTTTCAAAAGTCATGATGTGGTTGTCGCAAACTTCTTGGGTGCATATTTTGCATGTGATGGAACTATCAACACCAAGGGTAAAGATAGACATGGAAACCAACGCAAAGATTGTTGTGTCGAATATTACAGCGTGTCAGAAAAACTCATAAATGATGTCCAGCATTTGTTATTACGATTCGGTGTACAGACAACAAAAGGTGTTAAACGAGGTAAATACAAAGGTGAAGTTCATCTTAGTTGGAGACTATCAATTACGTCACAAGACTATGTGAAACGGTTTTTGGACACAATTCCAATACATCATTCTAAACAGCAAATTTTGAAAGATTGGGGTTTGTTCAGAACACAACCCGATAATATTCATATTGCTGACCCTGTGGCTGAGATTATCACCGATATCAGGGGTAAATGCCGTTGTCTTTCTGTTGATGAGGATAAGTCTTTTGTAATCAATGATTTTGTTGTTCACAACACGATTCACTTATCACAATTAGGTCTGTCATGGATATGGGGACGTAACCCACGTAAAAATATTCTTGTCGTGACATACAACCAAACAAGGGCAGATGAACTGGGACATGAGTTCCGTCAATTTGTTCGAGACAGACCGACATTTAAACAAGTTTTCCCAGAAGTTGAATTTCAGGCTGATGCGAAGTCAAAATCGTTCATGCAGAACAAAGCCGGTGGTAAAATATTTTTTATCGGTGTTGGTGGGACGATTACTGGTCGTACGGCGGATTATATTATCATTGATGACCCGTTCAAAGGTGATGATGATGAATTTACGAACCAGCACCTTGAGAAGATATGGTCATGGTTCTACAAAGTGGCTTATTCTCGTGCATCTAACCGAACAAAAATAGTAGTTATCCATTGCATGACAGGGGACACTCCTGTTTTAATGGTTGATGGTCAAGAAAAACCATTACGAGATGTGCGAATCGGTGACGAAGTAGCATCTTATAAAAATGGTAAAATTGTATCTTCAAAAGTCGTTAATTGGAAAAATCAAGGTACTGATTGTTTGTTTACAATCAGGATGAAATCTGGTATCTCTGTTAGAGCAAATGCAAGGCATCCTTTCCTTGTAAACGAAAACGGAGAAGAAAAATGGCTGCGAACGGATCAAATCAAAAAGGGAATGTATATCCGGAAGGTCATTGGGGAAAATGGCGAGACAAACAATGTTCAGTTGACGGATGTGAAGAAAAAGCACGATGTAAAGGATTGTGTAACTCCCATTATTCTAAAAAGAAATGGGCAGATGGACACAGGCCACCGACTGCACAAAGTGCTAGGTATCGTAGAAAATGTCATTTGCGACATCGGTACGGGATTGAAATCGAAGATTATGAGCGCATGTTCATTGACCAGAAAGGTGTATGTGCAATTTGTAATCAAACGCCTAGAAAAAAAGATAATAAAGCGTTTTGGGACGGAAAATTGCTCATTGATCACTGTCATGACACAGGAAAAGTTAGAGGATTACTCTGCAATGACTGCAATCTCGCAGTTGGATATGCAAGAACAGCAGAAATTCTGCGGTCAGCAGCTAAATACCTTGAAAATAATGGATGATGAAGTTCTTGAAGTTCTTTATGGTGGTGAAGAAGATGTTTTTGACATTCAAGTTGAAGATACTGAAAATTTTATCGCAAACGGGCTGATCAGTCATAACACACGGTGGAACGAAGATGATCTGATAGGTCGTCTTTGCGATCCTACGCACCCAGAACGTGACAAACGATTTAAAGGTATTTCCGGTGACTGGGAGTTTATGAACATACCAGGGGTCATTAGAGACGAAAGATTGGCAACTGCGCTGGGTCTGAAACTGACTGTACCAAAAGACCCATCGGTTATTGAACAATTTGGTGACAAACCATGTACTGCTTTATGGCCTAAAGAAAAGTCACTTGAATTTTTCGCGCAATGGAAACGTGGTGATCCGTTGTCATTTTCGGCACTAGTTATGGGTTCACCATCACCTGAAAATGGTTCGTACTTCACGACAGATATGATTGTTGAGTACCACGCACACGAATTACCAACTAATTTACGAAAATATGGTGCATCTGACCATGCTGTTAGTGAGAAACAGAAACGAGATAAAACCGTACTTGGTTGCGTTGGGATAGACGAAGACGATAATATTTGGATTTTACCGGATTTGATGTGGGATCAGATGCAAACTGACCGCACTGTTGAAGAAATATTGGCAAAATGCCGTCTTCATAAACCATTTTGTTGGTGGATGGAAAGTGAACTTATCTCGAAATCGTTTGGTCCTTTCTTACGAAAAAGAATGGTTGAAGAACGTGTTTATACATTGATCGACCCAGTTACGCCTACAAAAGACAAGATGACAAGGGCAAGATCAATCCAAGGTCGTATGTCGATGAGGAAAGTATTTTTCCCAGCTTTTGCGCCTTGGTTCGCTGATGCAAAGAACCAACTTTTGAAATTTGGTTCAGGCGGGTCGAATGATGATTTTGTTGACTGGTTGGCTTGGATTGGGTTAGGATTGACAAAAGAAATGGCAGCGCAAAGCTATCGTCCACCTAAAAACCCAATTCCTAAGACTGGAACAGCAGCGTGGGTTATTCATGCGAGTGACCAGTTAAAAGCACAACAAAAGACACACTCAAAAGGCTGGTAATAAAATGCTCGATTTAGAAAGTATGATGGACACAGGTTCAGAACCAGTTGCAAGCAACAGTGGTGTTGAACGAGATGAACCTAAGATCGACCAAGGTGAAAAAGATAGTGTAACCAGTTGGCAGAAGAAAATTCTGGCAGCAAAGAAGTATTTTGCCGATGATTATAAACGCATGCGTGAGGATATGAAACTTGCGAAACAAGGTGCGTCCGACGAATGGGTAAAAGATGGTAATTATACCGTCCCGATCATCAATCGTTATATCAACCAGGCAGTTGCTGGGTTATATGCTAAAAACCCGACAGCAACGGCTGAAAGACGTAAAACACTCGACTACGCCCTTTGGGACGGGAAACCTGATACAGCAATGGCTGCATTACAGGGGGCATTGACAGGTGATATGGCTGCAATGGAACTAGCAGCTGACATCGAGCAAGGTCGTAAACGTCATGAACTTTTGATGAAAATTGCTAAAACTCTTGAAATTCTTTTTGAGTACTACTCAAACGAGCAAAAACCACGATTAAAACCATCAATGAAGTCGTTTGTTCGTCGCGCTAAGACATGCGGTGTCGGTTATCTGATGCTTGGTTTTCAGCGCGAATACGGCGAGTTGGCGATGGATGAAACAGCATCACTTGCTGATGCACGAAACAAAATGGCTGAACTTCAGCGGAGAATGGACGATCTAGCTGATGATGAGATAGATTCGGCGACCTACGACCAAGAAATTTTTGAATTGCAGAATTTAATTAATGACATGCAAGCCAAAGAAAATACAATATTACGTGAGGGACCAAAGTTTATGTTCCCACGTTCTACCGAGATTATCCCTGATCCGAATTGTACTCAATTAATGGGTTTTATTGGGGCCGGATGGGTTGCTCGTGAATATCACAAAACACCTTCTCAAATTCAGAAACTGTTTAAAGTAGATATTAAAAATTCGTACACACCTTATCGTGAAAACGGTAAAGGTGAGATGGCTGAATACCATCGCCAAGCAGATAATGATACTGATAAAAGCAATGATAAAGCAGGAATGGTGTGTGTTTGGGAGGTATATAATAAAGACCTCGAACAAACATTTACAATCTGTGATGGTTATTGTGGCTTCTTGATCAAACCAAAAGAACCAGATTATTTCATGGAAGGCTTCTGGCCTATTTTCGCTTTGACATTCAATGATGTCGAGCAAGAAGATGGGTTGTTTCCATTGTCCGATCCACGTCAATTACGTCATGTTCAGGCTGAATATAATCGGTCACGTGAATATCGTCGCATGCATCGTGAAGCCAATAAACCAAAATATGCCACTGTCAAAGGTCGTCTATCTGAAGGTGACAAACAGTTACTTTCAAATGCACCAGCACATGCTGTTATTGAATTTGAAAGTTTAAGTGCAGGTGAGAAAATTGGTGATCTGGTACAGCGTTTCGAAAGCATACCTATTGACCCAGCATTGTACGAGACCAACTCCGAGATGGAAGACGTTCTTCGTACTGTAGGGGCGCAGGAAGCCGATATCGGTGGTCTATCTGGTGCAACAGCAACTGAGAGTTCTATCGCACAAGGCAGCCATGCCACGTCATTAGCGTCCAATGTTGATGACCTTGACGAGTTCCTGACTGATGTGTTCTCCGCATTAGGCCAACTTTTGATCATGGAATTGTCTGTCGAAACAGTTAAAGAAATTGCTGGTATTGGTTCTGTATGGCCTGAGATTGATCGTGAATCGGTTGTCAAAGAACTTAATTTGAAAGTCAGGGCCGGATCATCTGGTAGACCAAATCAAGCAGCACAATTGGCGAATATGGAACGCGGTATGCCGTATCTATTACAGTTACCAGGTGTTAATCCTTACCCTCTCGCGCATCGTTATGCAGACTTGCTTGAGATAAATCTTGATGATATTATCACGGAAGGAATGCCGTCAATCCAAGCAATGAACGCCCAAGTGGGACGGGCGATGCAAGGTGCGGGTGGACCAAATGACCCTGCAGCACAAGGGAATAAAGGTGCGACTAACCAAAAATCGACACAGCCAAATGAACCAGGCGCACAACCATCGTTTCAACAACCAATCGATAATATAGGAGCATAAAATGCCAAGATCGTCGACTTTTCAATATGAACCTTACGGTGCTACCCCAGCCGGGATAGAAAATGCAACCCTTTCTGATACCATTACATACACAGGTGTCAAAGGATTTATACCCAACGTGTCTGGTACACTTGCCGTCAAAATGGCAGATGGGTCTTCCGGGACGATAGTTGTCTTATCTGGTGTTCATTATGCAGCACAAGTCACAAAATTCAAATCAACAGGCACAACTAGCGTCACCGCAGTAACAATTTTTTATTGACACTTGTGTCGGGGTTTGAGATATTAAGCATTGACAGTATTGAAAAATACAGTTTACACAATAATTTTTAGAAAGGCATGATATGGTTTCGCCAACCAAGGACCAGCAAATTGAAGTTTCGTCCGCTTCAGATGAATTGGACAATGATATTTCTTCCGAGGGTACGTCCACCTCACAAACATCCGAGAATGAGCCTTCCACGTTTGATGTCGTTATGAAAGCGATTCAACCAGAAGGTGAAGACAAAGATGAAGACATTAGTTCAGATGAAGTAGTAGCTGACAAACCTGAAGATGAAGCATCGAAAGATGCCAAACCAGAAGGTGAAAATGATGAACCAACCGTTGATGAGTTAAAAGCATGGAAGCCAAAAACTCGTGAGCGTTTTGAAAAACTGCAAGCAAAGTATCGGGACACCTCAGAACGTCTCGTGAAAGCTGAAGAAGATGCTGGTCACTACAAGAAGTTTGTTGATTTTTTAGATACCAATGGTCTCGACCAAACTGAAGCAAACAACTTGTTTAGTATTGGCGCGTTGATGAAAAATGACCCGTTTAAGGCATTAGAAGCAATCACGCCATATTATAGAAATTTGTTAGAGGTTACTGGTAATGTTTTACCACCTGATCTCGTACAACAAGTGAACCAAGGATATATGACACAAGCAGCAGCTGTGGAATTATCTAGGGCTAGGGCGCAAGGCAGAGTACTACCAGCGATCCAGCAGCAAACTCAACAAAGGCAGGAAGTTCGTCAACAGCAAGGCAATATTGCTCAAATGCAGAGTTCTATCTCGGCTTGGGAGCAAAAATGGTCAACAACTGACCCTGATTATAATGTCAAAAAAGATCGCGTTCTCGATCGGCTTGAGTTGACATTAGCAAGGGCGCAGAGGAACGGGACATTACCTAAGACGGCTGAACAGGCTGTTGCTTTGGCGAATAAAGTTAAAATGGAAGTTGAAACCGAACTTCGCCAGACAAGAAAAAAACCTGTTTCGACAATCGATGGTAATAACGCCGGTTCTCAGCATCAACCTGACCCTAAAGATACGAGAGATTTGATTCGCAGAACGCTCAATAAATAGTTGCCAATCATTTTATAGGAGCGAATCATGGCATTTACAGTACAAGAGATCGAGAACATCGCTAATGCGACTATCGACTTTCATATGGATAAAGGGAAAATCTACTCTCAATCTATCCAAGACAAACCTTTGTTACAGGCTTTTGACAAGAAAGCTAAAACATTCCCAGCAGGTAAAGAATTTTTAACTGTTCGGGTTAAAGGTGAATACACTACATCCATTCAAGGTTTCTCTGGTGATGACCCTGTTGGATACAAAAACCCTGCAAACATCAAACAAGCTGTTTATCAATACAAACGTATCCACGCTGGTATTGAGGTGACATTTGATGAGTTGCAACGTAATGGTATCTCAATCAGTGATACTACAACCGGTCGTGGCGAATCACGTCACAGTGATCGTGAAGTAGCTGCCCTTGCTGATCTTCTTGACGACAAACTTGAAGATATGATGGAAGGTCGTGCACGTGGGATGAATACTATGTTCTGGCGTAATGGTTCTACTGATAGTGAACTTGTTGCCGGTATCAAGTCCTTCATTCTTGCAAACCCAACATCAGCAACGATTGTAGGTGGTATTGACCAATCTACAAACACCTGGTGGAGAAACCGCGCATCATTAGGCATATCAACAGCTTCACCTGCTTCTTCGACAATTGCACAAGTTCTTCAAAAAGAATTCCGTCAATTAGTTCGTTACGGCAGTCCTAAGCACATGATCTTTGCTGGTTCCGATTTCCTCGATGCTCTTGAAAAAGAACTTCGTGTCAATGGAACTTACACTCAAGATGGTTGGGCTAAAAACGGCGCAATTGATCTGAGTGTGGCTGATACTCAATTCAAAGGGAACACGATCTTCTATGATCCGACACTCGATGATGAAGGTGAAGCTAAGTACATGTACGCTTTGGATATGAATGCTATCTATCCTATGTATATGGAAGATGAACGCAACAAACGTCACAGCCCAGCGCGTCCACATGACAGATATGTTATGTACCGTGCAGTAACTGATGTTGTTGGATTGGTGTGCAAACAGCGCAACACATCCGGCGTTTACTCAATCGCTTAATCGCTTTATAGACAGAAAGGAATAATATCATGTCTTTCAAACGAGTAGAAAGCTATGCAGGTTCTGCAGTAGTAACTAGCGGAACAATCACTTTCAGTTATCCGGCAAACACAAATGCTGGTTCATTCACTGCCTTTGGTCACAAATTATGGGTTGATAAATTTCAGCGTTTGCTGGAATCACCAACCGATTTTTCTGTGTCTTTTGGGGCATCGAATATCACTGTCACATACCTAGGATCGACAACTATTGCAGCAGGCGCACGTCTCGATGCACAGTTTAATACCCTTGGTGTCGATGACAGCAAAACTAAAATTATACCAGCCGTTGACGGTGTTAATGCTTTCCAAGCACTTAACGTTGTCTTGGGTGCACCTATCGCAGCTGATGCTGATGGTGTGTGTGCTTCTCAAGCTGGTACAGCTGCTACCCCGATGACAATCAATGGTGCACTCACTTCTGGTGGCGTGGCAACATTCGATGTTCCTCGTAACGTAGTTGCTGCATGGACAACTTCTGCAGTATTGACCATCAAAGGTACTGATGCTTTCGGTAACGCAATTACTGAATCATCCGCATCTGGGACATCTCATGCTGGTAAAAAAGCATTTAAGACGATCACATCGGTCGTCCCAAGTGTAAATATTACAGGTGCGACTGTCGGGACGGGTGATGTACTCGGACTTCCAGTGTTCTTGCCTGGTACAGCGTACGTTCTGAAGGAAATTCAGGATGGTGCCGCTGCTACAGCTGGAACGGTGGTTGGTGGTGTTTCGACACTGGCAACTGCGACAACTGGTGATGTTCGTGGTACTTATGACCCGAACGCTGCTTGTGACGGTGCAAAAGTGTTCTCTTTGCTAGTTGCAACCGGTGACATCAACTATAAAGGTGTTGCACAATACTCCGCTTAATTATATCTTGGGTAGGACGATGTTCGCCGCATCGTCCTATTCTTTAACTCTAACTGCGAAAGGCAATGAAAAATGCAGTATTATTCAGCAAAACTAAGACTAGCCGGAAGTACAATGAACGAGATACGTGACGTATGGTCAGCACCTGAAATTCTTGTTCTACATTATATCCACGGTGTTGATGCCGTGACTGAGGTTAAAAAAGTAAAATCAGAACCGACTAACCTCCGTGACTACAAAGATTATTTAAGAGCGAAGTATGATGCTTCTCTTGTAAAACGTGAGCAATCCGTTGATAAAATATTTGGGGCGTTAGGTCAAATTCCTACACAACTCCCTGATGATGTATTGGAAATGTACGATATTGTTGATGAAGATGATGTTATTGCTGTTGCGAAAAATGTCACCAAAACTGACAAAAAAACACAGTCAGTTTTCCATTCAAATTCACAAGTCGAACAAGACCGTCTTGATACATTAGTACCTGAAAACGAAATTGATATTAACGACATGGTGGAATAATTGGCACGTGGAAAGCAGCTACAGGAACTGATCGCTCAGCTTAGGGCAGAAACAGGACGAAATCAGAACGTAGCTGTTGGCGTAAGTGAACTTGACAATTTAAAAGTTCAATTAGCACGTGTTCAAGAAACTTTATATGATGATTATGATTGGCCTTTCTTGAGAATTGAAAGGTCAATTACATTGAACACTGGTCAGAGATATTATGATTTTCCGACAGATCTAAATTATGATCGTTTCATGACCATAAAGTTGAACCGTAATGGGATTTACACTGATTTAGAACGGGGTATCACATTCGATGATTTATCTATCTGGGATAGTAATGACGACGAGAGATCGTCACCTGCTTTGAAGTGGGATATACGGAATACTGGTACTAGTGAACAAATAGAAATCTGGCCTATCCCTAATGAAGATAGCAGCATGCATTTCTTCGGCACAAAGAACCTGTCAGCATTGGTTGATGATTCTGATCGTGCTGATCTTGACGACAGGTTGATTGTTCTGTTCGCTGCATCCGAGATTTTATCACGACAAAAATCACCTGACGCACAAAATAAATTAAATATGGCTAATAGTCGTTTGTTAAAACTACGTGCTAATTCACAATCTGGAAGTAAAACAATTCAGGTTGGACAGGGACGTGATACCAAAAACGCATATAGTGGTAAAACTGTTCTGGTTGTGAGGTAGTCATGCCTTATATTCAAGTACAAGACATCAGACAAGGTATGGATCGTAAGCGTGACCAACGTGTAGTTGGTGAACTTGGTACTGCTTGGACGATTAAAAACGGACATATTTCACGTGGTGGTGATGTTCAACGTAGAAAGAAATTCGTCAAACAAAACGGTTCTTTCCCATCCACGACATCAGGTCTGTACACAATCAATGAAACGCTCTATACGACGGGCTATGACGCTGCGGAAGCAGCAAACGTCCCATCTGGTGTCACTCACATACTAACACAGCATCCTACCCCTGCTACAGCCATTGAGCGCACATTAGATGCAAAAGGGTTTGATGGTAAACTGTACTCTATTATCGAATTCGTCGATGGGAACATCTATCATTATTACGACGGTACTCGTGTAACCGACTGGGACACATTAGCGGCAAGTATTGGGTCTAATAATGCATTGGCTTCATCACTCGCAAACGCGATCGATAAGTCACCAGCTGTTAGTGCCACAGCTGCCGGTCCAGTCATCACTATCACATCATCCTTCCCTGGGACGGCATTTACAATTACACAATCAACTATAAATAATGGATCAAATCCTGACCAGACAATCACTCTTGTTGAAACAGTTGCAAACGCCCCAATGGTAGCACAAGTTTATACTGCGACTATAGGTGGAACTTTTGAGTCAGCTGATGCGTTCACTATCACAATCAATGGAACTGAAATCTATAATATTACCGGTGGTGCATCGGGTACAGGTACATCAGTTCTGACTTTTAAAAAGAAGCTATACTCAACTGCCAGCGCAAACTTATATTTCTCTGCGTTGAACGCACCTACACAATGGATTTCTGGTGTTGATTATGGTTTTATTAACATGGCATCACAAATTGCTGGTCAGGAAACATTGACTGTTGCTGAAGAATACCAAGGTTTGATGGTGATTTTTTCCCAGAACAACATTCGTATTTGGTCAGTTAGTGAAGACAGTTCAGCAAACGTATTTATCCAAACATTACAAAATACTGGTACGATAGCACCTCGTTCCGTGATACCTTATGGATCAAACGATGTGTTCTATTTAGCAGCTTCAGGTATCAGGTCAATTAAAGCACGTGATTCGTCAAACGCCGCTTATGTCTCTGACGTTGGTACACCAATTGATACACATATCGCAGAATATCTTGATACATTGACACAAGAAGAAGCGCAAAATGCTATCGGTATGGTTGAACCAGTCGACGGTCGTTTCTGGATGGCGATCAAAAACAGAATTTACACTTTGTCATATTTTCCATCATCGAAAATATCAGGATGGTCATATTATGACGTTGATTTTACCATACAAAATATGACCAAACGGGGCAACCAAATATATGTTCGTGGGACGGATCCCGATGACGGTATCGACTATTTATATATCTATGGTGGTCTTAATAACAACACATACCCAGATAAAGACGAAGACATATGTGTGATTGAACTTCCATATTTATCTGCAAATGATCCAGCTGGTAATAAATCCTTGATTGGTTTTGATATAGTTGGTATAAATAGTTGGAAGGTCGAACTGCTGCCAGACCCTAATGATGATCAAGTTATTGTTGATTTAGGTATAGCAACAGGTGTAACCTACGGTGAACCACGTTTCGGTGTCAACTCTGTCACCCCGTTGTTTGCTCTTACTCTCACCTGTTCTGAAGCAGGTAAGGCCACGATGTCCGCACTCGCCATGCACTATAATGGAACGTTCGAGACAGGATGACATCATGTGTTTACCAAATTCACCAAAAGCACCAGTAGATAACTCAGCTGAAATAGCACGTCAGGCAGAAGCCGAACGTCAAAAAAGAATTCAACAAGGCCAAGCAGGTATTGATTCAGCATTTGCTGGTTTTGACGACCCATTTTTCCAAAAATATCAAAATGATTATACAGGCTATTACGAGCCACAAATCAACGACCAGTATGGTGATGCAGTCAAACGTCTCACACTTCAATTGGCGCAGACAGGTAACTTGACAGGTTCAGTTGGTGCTAAACAACTTGCTGATTTGAAGAAACATTATGATACCCAAAAATTAGGTATTACTAACCAAGCAGTCAACGCAGCAAACGAATTGCGTGGAAACATATTTAATAGAAAAACACAATTATATTCCGACAATCGCTCATCAGCTGATCCTGGTAGTGCTGCTTCAGCTGCGGCATCGGCTGCACAATATCTTCAACCATCTGCACCAACTAGTCCGTTGGCGAACGTCTTCAGTGACTTCTTCAGCAACATAGGTAACAACGCTGCTATCAAGCAACAGCAAGCGTATGGTCCAACTGGTGTTCAAACTTTCAGTTCCAATAACGGGGGAAGCGTGAATGTCATTGGTCGTTAAAACTGATCAAATTATTCGCAGACCCACTCATGATGATATTGAATTTGTTATTCAGAACATCAGGGATGAGGATGCTGAAGAAATCAACGCTATGTCTGGCGAGAATGTCCATGACATTTTGATGTCGACAGCTAATATAAAAGATAACTCATGGGTGTGGGAACGCTGTGGGACGGTTCATGCTATATTCGGTGTAAACCCCGTCCCAGACAAGAAAGGTGTTGGTGTCGTATGGATGCTGGCAACTAAATCATTTGATGAGCACTTTATGACTTTTGCTTCGGCATCTCGGTCAGTTTTTAAAAGTGTAGTTGAAGGTTATGATTATATTTTTAATTATGTTTACGAGAAGAATATAAAGTCTATAAAATGGCTTGTATGGTTAGGCTTTACAGTTAAGGATGCTGAAAAGATTGGTGTCAATGGTGCAAAATTCCATAGATTTGAAATGGTGGTAGAACATGTGTGATCCAGTAGCAGCAACTTCCCTCGCATTGTCCGCAGCTGGGACATATATGCAATCAAGAGAGCAAGCGTCTAATGCCAAACGTGCTCAAAACGCGAAGAACCAGGCTTATTCTGAAGGTATGGCTCGTCAAAGACAATATGCTGACGAAGCTGGTTCTGCTTTCAATCAAAATATTACAACACAAGGTCGCTCAGCTTTCGATGAGAAGGCACAACAAGCTGCTGAACAAAGTCAGCAAGCATTCAATTCGATTAAGACACCTGAACCCGATTACAACAACATGGGGGCATTACCTAGCACACCAAATAACGTCGTGAACGCGATGAAAGATGCCAATGTGGTAGCTGATGCTAAAACCAATCGTGATGTAGCCAACAATGCCAATTTGCAAGGTTACGGTGGTGCGATGTTCGGTCAGAATTTAGATCGTAATGAGTTCGCACGTTTGTTTGGGAACCTTCAAGATAAAGCATCACGTGATAGTGCGCTTATCCCAATGGACATGCAGTCAGCCGCAGCCAACTCACAGAAGTCCGGTGGTATTCTACCAGTTCTTCTTAGGGCTGGTGGGATGGGTATGGGGATGTATGGTGCTGCGAATGGCATCACATCATTTGGTGATAAGATGGTTCAAGGACCACTACCTGCAACTGGGATAGGCCCTGGTGCGGGTGTAATGCAACCAGGTCTTTTCAGCAATTTGAAAGCACTTCCAAATAAAATTACTGGTGGGAGGTTGTACTAATGCCACGCGATAATTCAACAAATCCTTGGGGTGATGCTGCGAACCAAGCAGTCGGTGCAATGTATAAATATTACATGTCACGACCAACTGCAGCTGATCGAGCTAAAGCACAACTTCAGCAAATGCAACTTCAAGAAATGCAACGTTCACAAGGCATGGGTGATTTTACCATGCAAAACTTATCGCCTGAAATCAGAAATGATTTGTACCGTCGTAAATTACAAACATCAGGTGATACATCTGGTGCACAATTATTTGGAACATATGTCAATAAACCAATGCAGGTTGATGCGGGTGATACGAAATACATCGTAGATGGTTCAACTGGTATACCAATGCAAGAATATGGTGTTGGTATTGGCCCTGAACGACAAGTAGATAAAGAAAATGGTCGTGTCATCACGATGCCAGCAATACCTGGCAAAAACCGTCCCACAACACCAATTACTGATATGTTTGGTCAATTTGGTGGTAACACAAATGACCCTGTACCAGAACCACTCCCAATTGGAAGTTTAGATGCTGGTGACGTACAACCAGTAATGGACGATCTTGGTGTTACACAGATGGATTGGGGTCAGGTGCTTAAAAACATTAATGGGACGGTTGATCCAGCGATGCCGACACCTATCACACCAGATGTACCAATGGGTCAACCAGTTCAGCAACCTACTCAAGTAGAACAAGGTGGTATGACTGTAACCAATCTACCAAGAACAGCAGAAGACATTAAACTTGAAGGGATGAAAAACTTCTCTAAAGGAATTAAAACAAATGCATTCAATCAAACTATTCAGTCGGCCATGTATAATATTGGTAAAGGTGGTGCAGGTGTTGGTTCAATAGTCAAAGGTATTCCGGTAGTTGGTGGTCAAACAAAAGCTGCTAATCTTGAAGCTGATTTGAGTAAAATCACAAACTCAGCAGCGATTGAAGAAATTGCACGTCTCAAAGAGGAAAGTAAGACTGGTGGTTTCTTTGGTAACTTGTCCGATGGTGAACGTCAGGCTGTTGCTGATTCACAACTTGCAATCCGTCAAAATATGGACCCGAAAGAACTTGCATATCGTCTTGCGATGCACCAAGATTTAGTCAATGATATTGTTTATAACCGTGGTAAAACAGACCCTGTAACTGGTGAAGTTATGCCATTAGATGCAGGTGTACCAAGATCAGGTTTGCCGACAATAGATGATGTAAATAACGCACAGAGTATTGAAGAATTAACTTCAATGTGGGATTCGTTTAACAAAATTCCTGCATTTGAAGGACAACCACCATCACTCATCGAAGATGCTTTGATTAAACGTGTTAATGCTTTGAGAGGTGGACAATAATGGATGCATCTATTCACCCACTTCTACGCCGTGCGAATCAAGGTTTAAATGGACAACCAGCAACACCTAATATACCACAACAAAAACCACTTACAATTGATGACCGCATTGCTGATGTTCAAGAGCGTGATGCTACAACTGGTGTGTTACCTTATGCAACAAACGCTATAAATGGTATTAATCGTGGTATGACACAGGTAGCAGAGTTACCTTATAACATCATGAATAACGCACCTAAATTAGTGAACCTTCTTCCTGGTGAGCAAGGTATGGGAACACTTGATGAGATGGGTGCTAAAGCTGGCGGACCGATTGGAAATCTTTTTGCAAGTCTTGGTAAAGACCCACTCATTGATTTTGTAGGTGAAAATTATCCTGGTATGGACACAGTAGGTGGTATCTCTCATCCAAACCCTGCATATCCTATCACTAATAGGGTGACAGAAGACATTGGGACAGGTGTTGGCACTATGGGTGCTGGTGCAACAATGGTTGGTGCTAATGGTGTTGCTGGACTTCTTGGTAAGTATCTTGGTCAACCATTAGTAAACGCACCTGTGTCTAGTGTAGTAGGGGAAACTATGTCTTCACTTGGTGCAGCAGGTGGGCGTGAAGTAGCTGATAAATATGATGTTCAAAACCCTGTGGGACGGTTTGCGTTGGAAATGGCTGGCGGCATGACACCATCAGGAATAACTGATTCAATTGAAACTGGACTTCGTAAATCTGTTTCACGTGAGGGTGGTGATGTCACTCTTGATGCAATGGATCGTCTTAATATGCGTCCTTCAATTGGTCTGACAGGAAATCAAAACGCATCTACACTTGAAAATGCGGCTGCAATTCTTCCTTTCTTTGGGTCAGTTTCAAAAAATGTCCAGACAGGTCAGATTGACGATTTCGGTAATATTATAAAAGATACAGCATCGAAAGTCCGTCCCACAGGGGCGTTATCTAAAGCTGACGATATGATGATTGGTGAACAGGTACGTGATATATCAAGTAGTGGTCTTGGTCGTCTAAAAGGTGGTTTTAGTCAACGTGAGGACGCATTGATGTCATCTATTGGTGCACGTACACCAATAGATGTGACAAATACTCGTAAAGCGATAGCCGATATGATTCCTACTGTTGATCCTGAAATGCAAGGTGCGCTCAAACACGAACTCGATCTTCTTGACCAAATGGTCATTAAAAATAAAACGACAGCCATGCAGCCAAAAGCGAGTAGTGTTCTTGACGCAAACGGTCAACCAATAATGACCAATGCACCTGTTGAAAGTGTGACAGCGACAAACACCGTCCCGTACGAACAATTTAGGTCATGGCGTACAAATGTTGGTCGTAGGACTGATCAACCAAGTATCAAAGGTGGTCAGAGTAAACAGCTTTATAAAGGTATCACTGAAGACCTTACAGGTGCAGCTGATAAAGCTGGTGTTGGTGATGACTTCCGTACATTAATGGCTGATCAGGCTAAAGCACATGATGATAGTTTACGACTATCTGAAGGTGGTGATATTCCTGCTATGCAGAAAATTGCCGAATCACAAGTTGAACAAGGTAAAAACTATTTTAATCAAGCAATATCGAATCCTGACAGAATGTCGATGATTAAACGTAATGCGACACCTGAACAATGGAAACAATTTGCAGGTGATACACTTGAATATCTCGGTGTTGCAAAAAATGCCGCACAGGATGCAGCTGGTGAAGCTATTAGTCCTAACACATTCCTAACTAACTGGAATAAAATGGACCCACGCACTCGTGTGATGCTGTTTGACGATGGTGAAGGTACATTGGAAAAATTAAATGACCTTGCAACAGTTGCTGAAGCCATGCGTTCACGCGGTAATTCATCCAACTTCTCGAATACAGCTGGTGTTGGTATGTCTGCTACTGCGCTTGCAAAAGCTGGTGGTGCGGTATCGGCTGCTGGTGCAGGTGCTGGTATTGGTGCATCTTTAGCAGGTATACCAGGTGCAGCTGCTGGTGCTGGTATCACTTATGCAACGGTTAAAGGATTGATGTCTGAAACATTAGCACGTTGGGCTGTAAAACAAGGTGTTCCACTCAAAGATAAACTGATTACCAAAGCTGGTACAAGTGCTGCAAAAGCTGCTGAAGATAATTCTAATATGGATGGCACAACACGAATTGTTGTCCGACCCTCTGACCGAAACAAAGGAGTAGAAAATGCCAGATAATTTTATAGATATGTTCGCGCACTATTTAGGTAATGGTGTAGGAGTAACACCAAATAATAGGGCTTTTGCTTTACGTTATGATCCTGAAGCTATACTGCGTGCCGATAAATACAACACGATGGGTCGGGTTGTATATAAAAATACTGTGGGTATGGACCCACAAGGTGCGAATGAATTGATGGCTGGACTTCTTGATAGAATGAAGATGCAGGGTCCACCTAGACCCTTGCCTTACAATGGTTACTTAGATTTAGGTAGAACACAACTACCTACATCTAATGGTAAAGGACTTCTGTTCTAAAAATTTTGAAAAATTGAAATCCTTGTTGGGAATTCCCATTGACATCATAGTCGATGTCGGGTATTATTACCTTACTCATTGATTTGTAAGGAAAACCCCATTGATGAATTGGATAACTACACAAGAAGCAGCTGAAGAACTTGGCGTGACAACCCGCACTATCGAGAGATGGCGCGAATCGGGAGTGCTGACACCTGTTCAGCGAACAACAGGGAACCATTCGAGATATACGGAAAAACAGATATGCGAACTGAAGATAAGAAGACAACTAGAACAGATGATGTTATAACATTATTGACCCAGTATAAAGATGAACACGAAGTTGTTGCGTGGAAACGTTTAAAATACGCCATACAAGCACTTTCAGGGTACTGGGTGGGGAAACGTGTCACCGACATCAATATCCCATCTTGTCGTCAATATATAGCCTTCAGGATGGACGCTGGGGTGACTTTAAGCACTATTGCACGTGAACTTAGCTGCTTACGTGCTGCATGCAACCACGCACTTCGGTGGGAACGTATTGACAAAGTACCTAGCTTCGAAATTCCGACAGACCTTCCCAAAAGAGAAATATGGCTCTTTAAAGACGAACTCAAACGATTGATTGACGCTGCTGACCCAACTATGAAGCTGTTTATTAGACTTGCCTACGGGACGGGTTCACGAAGGGCAGCGATTGAACAACTCCAATGGGATCAACTCAATTTTCAAAGAAAGACTATAAATTTAGCAAAACTTGGTGAAAAAAGCACCTGCAAACGTCGTCCAACCGTCCCGATGGGGGATTTATTTCCTATTTTAGAACAACGATTTGCAAAGAAAGAAAATGAGTGGGTTTTAGGTTCTGGTCGTGATTTGTTATACGACTTTCAGAAGACCCTTTCTAAAGCCGATTTATTGTCCGTAGGTAGTATAAATGGTCGTCCATCAGGTAAAGTCACACCGCACGTTTTACGACATTCTAGGGCCACACATCTACTTGAGGATGGTGCATCTATCTTTGCTGTGTCGAAGCTACTTGGTGACACTCCAACGACCGTACAGCGTGTTTATGGTCACATCGGGATGTCGTCATTAGAAGCTGAACTATCGAAATCAACTTTATGACATCATCTCATTAAGAAGACCGTCATACAGTGGGTAAATCAGCTTTTGTGCTTCTTCAATGTACCACGCTGGGTCGATATCATCAACTTCACGCATTGTGTTCAATGGTGTTGTCTTCCACCCATCATGCACTTTGATTGGACGTTCCTTTTCAGGGTTTTTAGCAAGAGGTGGCATGACTTTTGTCAGCTGACGACCGTTTTTTGACATGTAATATCTAGTCGTATTTTGTATCTGTTCCTCACCCCACATCAAACGTGATGACCGTGGTACTTTTGTCCGCAACATGAAGTCAAAAACGTCCTTATGGTTTCGGATAAATTCGCCGATGTCTTTACCGTTGACAAGATGTTCAGTCACAGCCATTTGTACGACCATTGCGCTATGATTTTTATGCCAAGTAATACTATCCGGGTTCGGGTGATTGGGACGGTATAATGATTCCCACTCATACGCACCTTTTGCCTTGACTTTTCCGTTTGTGTAGACACCTAAATAATTATTTACGTCCCTTATAAACATCTTTTTGTAGTCAGCACGTTCTAGGTCAAGTTTGGTCAATGCCATCCATTCTTTATTAATCTTGTCAACCTTATCAATCTTATCACGTCTTACTTTGATGGTCACACCATCGGTATTTAACTGAACAATCTGTAGACCTTCAATTTTCATGTACATCTCAGCCAACATGCAAAGCATCAGCTGACCATTGATTGTAATCGTCATGGTATATTGTGGGTCAAAAAATGGACTGAATTTGTTATTACTGTCACCATACACACCGTTCAATGCCAGTTTCAACATGGCGTTTTCAGGCGATCCCTTGGGATAAGCTACACGGTCTTTCTTCAGCTGTGCATATACAGAACAAAATTTCTTACCAAGGTGCTGCGGAAAGACTTCATTTACTATCCCAATTGAAGGGTAAAGTGAGGTCACGTCAAAATCTAAAAGTGCGAAATTGTCGTCTTCTTCAACAATGGTCGATTCGATAGAGCCGTGGATACCACCCGTCCCAAAGTCGAATTGGAAGCCGTCAACGATGCAATTCAGGTTCTTAACTTTACCTTTGGTCGTCTTCATATTCGAATATTTGGCAAGTTCGTCGGTAACATCAATCTCGGTGAAAACACCTTTTGTCTCTTTGATTTCCTGCTTTCTCATCCAGTCCAAAACAGCGTTAAATTCTGGTCGTTCAAATTGTATGTATGGAAAAATGATGTCACGCAACTTGATTTTGTCACGTTTGGTCTGCACCGGCATACGACCTTCATCCTCAAATGAGAAGCACTTAATGCCCACTTTTTCGAGTTCCATAATGAAGAACTCTTTACCGATTTTCGTGTCATTGAAGTTTAAGAAGTTTTTTTCATACTTAACTGTCAATTCCTCTCGAAACCTAATCATTGGAAGGGTTTTAAGGTAGAACTTATAAGTTTTAGCCACGTCATGTTGACCATATTTGAGTAAAATAGGTCGTTGTTCGTCGGTTAAGGGTAACGTGGGATCGAATGGAAGGTCTTCAATGGTGTCTGACCGCATATTGAATTCAATCACCTTCAGTGATGTCGCACGAGCCATATTATCGAAATGGTGAATGCGGAATAAATCGACCTGTGGCACAATATGATTATTATCCCATACCATGCCGCTGAATTTCTCAAACTTCTGTGAGTTGATCAAATCTTGCGCTTTAAGGTGTGCTGCATAGGCGATGTCTTCACCTTTGAACTCACCTAGCTTGAACTTCATCATCATCGCGTGGATGACCTGATAATCGAAGTAATAGTTGTTAAACCCTATCCAGCGTGTGAAGCCATTCGAGCAGTTTTTGACAAACAAACGAAATTCAGGCCAATCATTGCGCCATTTAGACATTTCAAACGTCTTGTATTTCTTGCTGTCAGGGTTGTAAAAACAAATTGAAAATAAATTATAAAATGTCTCACAGTCGTAGATCAGGTCTTTCATTATTTTCTCTCATTTATAAAAATCGTGTCACCTTGTTCGGGACGGAATAAGTACCAAGCACAATCGTCAACTGCTTGATGTTTAGTATTTTCAAACCATTTTAGACGCGGCAACGCAATCATTTTATGACAGTATTTCATGTACGGTGCTGCCCTTTTGGAATACGCCCAACCAGCGTCAAACAGTAACCATACATCTACACCAAGCGTCCTGAAATGCTCAAGCATCGCATGAAGTATTTTTCTATCCCAAGGTGGGTTAGTGATAATCTGGTGTCTGACATCTGTCACTGTTAAAGCATCACGTTGTTCGATACCAAAGCCATCAGGCTCAATGTCGCATGCGTAGGTACATACTATACCGTGTCGTGTTAATTGATCTATCAGGCAGCCTTTTCCGGCACACAATTCAACGTAATATTTACCAGTTAAATGCTTCAGCAGAGGTGGGACGGCACGTTTATCAATCGTATTATATTTATCTTTGTCGATACGATCAAAGTTACTATACCGTCCCATAGTGCCTATTCCTCAACTTTTTCTATTCCTGCATGCTGAAACAGCGTTGTGCTACCATCAACACCCATCCTGTCTTGAAGTTCGACAAGCTGTTTATTGAGGGCATCCATCCAACCAGCAGGTGATGCTTTCGGACGGTTGTCAATACATGTTCCCTGCATTTGTGAATCGCGTAAAACGACAAGACACGCCATCGCTTTTACGATGTGAGGAAGACCGCTTAATGGGTCAATGTCTTCACCTTCCCACCATGCACCGATATGACGCATCACAGCATCATAATAGTCAGATGCGACGATATTGCTGTCACGATAATTGTGACGACCATATTTAATCGCGCCTTCCATCATGGCTAGGCCAGTTTCCATCATCACAGGTAACGGTAAACAAGACATCGGCACTTTTTTACGACCGAAGGCTTGTTTTGGATTGATCTGGTTGTTCCCCATAATTTACTCCATCATACTTGCTAGGTCTGAGACAGCTGATTCGTAAAGGTCGAGAAGTTCATCTTCCTCTCTGCGTTTTTCAGCATCCATACGTTGACGTTTAATCTGCTTACGCATGATTTTAGCGTCAAAACCGACACCTTTGGCTTCTGCATAAATATCTTTAATATCTTCAGCAAGTTCTTTCTTCTCATCTTCCAACCGAATAACACGGTCAATGAAAGATTGAAGACGTTTACCAGCTATACCAAGGTGATTATCGCTATTGTCACCAATACCACGTTCCTCATTTTGGGAGGATGATGCTTGATTTTTTGACATGTTCTATTTCCTTTTTTGGTTGTTCATTCCGTCCCAAACCGAACGATTGAATGATATGGTTGGCAACATTTACTGCAGCTGCTTGAGCAGGTGTTCTGACCTCTGGTATTTCAGGGTCAAATGAGAGTGTTACACAGTCGTTGCCTTCTTCGTTCTTAATGAAGTCGACAATTAATTTTTGGTCTTTATGTGGTTCTGACATCTCAGTTTCCTTTCGAGGTAAAAATGGGATATGCATTAATTAATGCATATCCCAAGTATTTTAGTTAAACATATCGTCGACTTCATTGTCAGATACAGTTGACCCAGCTTCAGCTTTACCTTCAACGCTTTCGAACTCGTCTTCAGCATTCGGGATAGCTACACCAAGGTTTTCTGCATGATCAAGCAATTGGACGTTTTGAAGGCCAAGGCATACACCTGGGTTCTTCTTATTAGCTGTCCAATATGGGTTGATGGTGACACGCGCCCACCGTCCCGAATAGAGTTCGTTTGCGATCTCAGCTTCAGGGATTTCTTTTCCGTTTGGATAGGCAAACTTTGGTTTGTAAGAGGATGTCGCACGGATCAAAGTCCATCCTTCAAATTCTTCACCCATTGGTTTACCACCTTGCGGAAGGTTGTTAGGATCAAGAAAACGTTTTTCAACAAAACTTGCTGCACGTTTTTTATCACCATCCAACTTTTCAAGAGCAATCTTTGCCATTTTCTTTTTGAGTTCACCAAGGTCAGCACCAGGTGGGATCAACAGGTTTGTACTGTAGACTTTTACAGTTTTCCCGCTGTCTTCGTAGGTGCGTTCCTGTGCTTCAATCAAAAATTGAGCATAAGACAAACGTCCTTTAGGGGTTATAATATTGCCAGATTTTGCAACGTGGCAGGTATTCATATCAATTGTGCTCATGATTTTTCCTTTTCTTCATGTTAGCAGTTCAGTTT
>ERZ724509.205-NODE-205-length-28794-cov-5.971537_pt1 | contig 28794 bp, 30 predicted proteins | sample MGYA00376042_ERZ724509 | MGnify/ENA primary metagenome ERZ724509 (study PRJEB28724, sample SAMN07190887) | wastewater metagenome | isolation source: effluent of sewage treatment plant in Hong Hong | place: USA: Christiansburg, Virginia | collected 2016-03-01 ...
CGATCTCGGGCGGGATCTGGCCGCGCTCCCGCATCGCGACGTGCGTGAGGGGCGTGTAGCCGGGCCGGTAGAACATCAGGAACACGCGCGCGTCCGGCTGGAGCATGGCCGCGAGCCGGGCCCATGCGGTGGGGTGCACGTAGGAGGGGGCGCCGAACAAGCCCACGACGTGATGGAACTTCGCGCCCGTCACGTAGTGCTCGAACGTGGTCTGGATCGCGCACCGGTCCGGATGCTTGCGCGCCAGCTCTCGCAGCATCGCTTCGCTCGGGTCGATCCCCACGTAGTGCTCCACCGGCACGAGGTCGAGCAAGAGCCCGGTGCCGCACCCGACATCGAGCACGTTGCCGCCAAGGTGGCCGAGCATCGCCACCAGCTCCTGGTTCTCCTGCGCGAACTCGCGCGCGGAGAACATGGGGTCATAGACCGACGCGAGCCCATCGTAGGGCTGGGCATGCTTGTAGCTGCGGCACCGGTTGATCAAGTTGGTGCCGTCCGGCGTCTCGTTCATGTTCCAGTACTTCCACCCGTTGGCGTGCAGCACCCGGTAGCGCGTCTTGCCGAAGATCTCGTCTTGGCCGTGCCGCAGGATGAACGCGACCACGTCCGAAAACCATTCTTCCTCGGCATGCCAATCCTTCCGCACGCTCCAAAAGTGCGGGTTCCTCGGCATCGTCTTGGCGAACGTCCAGTGCTTCGATTCGAGAAGCTCGACTGCGCGGCGTAGCGTCATCATGGCGTGTCGATCTTGAAGACGCATCCGCAGTCGGGGCAACAAACCTCCAGCTTGGCCGCCGCTTCGCCCTGGAACTGCCCATCCAGGTCTTGCTGCGCGTCCCGCAGGTCATCTTCCGAAACCGGGTTGTTGGCCATGTCCGGGTTCGTGTTGGGCGTGAACGCGGGTTCGAGGCTGGCCACCAGCGCGTCGAACTCCTGCACGCTGTAGCCCACGCCTTCGAGGTCCTGCTCGCCCGGGAGCCCGTTGTCGCCGAAGCTCTTGAGCAAGTCCGCCAGTGCCTTGCTGTCCCACTCCGCTAGCTCGGCCGTCCGGTTGTCCGCGATCGCGTAGCTGGCCGCCGTCGTGGGGTCATCCTGCACGCGCACGATCGCGATATGGGCCCAACCGAGCGAGCGCGCGGCTTCGAGCGTGCCGTTGCCGGCCAGCACGACGTGCGTATCGGCGTGCACCACGATCGGCTTGCGTTGGCCGAAGCGCTTGAGGCTTGCCTTGATCTCGCGCAGATTGCGCTCACCATGCCGGCGTGCGTTTGCTGGGTCGTGCTCCAGTTGGCCAATCGGGAACGCGAGGGGGCGCAGATCCTGCGCGATGTGGCCCAAGTTGGGCTCGGGCTCGGTCTTGTTCTTGCTTGCCATGGGATGGGTCGGTCAGTCGGGTTCGTGCAATCGCATGTGGTGCGGCCGGCACAGCCACCGCACTTCAAGCGGCCTTGCGTAATCGTGATGGTGCATCTGCGCCTTGGGGTCTCCACAGACCTCGCATGGTCGGCGCTCGATCTTGCCTCGCCGCAGGTAGACGTGCGCGTAAGCGCGGGCATTCATCTTGAAGCGCGCGTCGGGCGTGAGCGGGTGAGCCTTTCTCCATTCGCGCTGGCGCGCGTTCGCGCACGCTCGGCAGTAGCTTTGCTTGCGCTGGTATGGAGGGTTTCCGGTCTTGCGCTCGTGGAGCGTCCCGCATTTGGGGCAACGGTGCACAGGGTCGTGGTCATACGGTCCGCCACGTGAAACATCCACATAAACACCCTACCGAAGGCGCACTTGGCTTGCCGATTCGACCTGCGAATCGTCATGCCACGCAACGCCGTTGAGCGCGTCGCACACCAGCTCGATGAGCCCGTGAACGTCGCGCTTCGTGCCTCGCTTCTCGCCTCGCTTGCCGCTCGGAAGGGTCCCGATCTTGAGTAGCCGCACCACGACCTCGTCGGTTTTCACGAAGTGGCCGATGTCGATCCGGATCATGTCGTCGGGCGCAAAACAGGACGTGCCGGCGCGCGCCAGCGAGACCTGGGCGTAGCGCCTCACCATGTCGATGTCGGCTTTCTGTTCGCTGCTTTTACGCGTCACAGGGACTTTCTTCACCACCGCGCCCGGCCGCACGACCTTACGCCAACCGAGCTGGCGCCGGTTCTTGAGGCTCTGGACGGGCCTTGGAAGCCGGAACTGCACGAGCGGCCCCATCCCGACGGCCCCGAGCGAAAGCATGACGTGGCCAGCCGACAGGAAGCCCTCGCATGCCTGCACGCCCACGACCTCGGCCAGGATGGGCGCGGAGTCGACAAACGTCGCGGTCTCGCGATCGAACTCGCGGAGCCGGAGCCAGTCGCCGGCTGCAAACCCGCCCCGATCGTCGCGCCGGATCTCGGCGCGCTTGGTGCCGTCCATCACGGCTCGGTAGTGCTTGGGGTCGATCTTGAGGTCGTGAAAGCGGGACTTCACAGCACGAGCCCGCATCCAATGTTGAGGTCGGACCAGTTGCGCGTGCTACTGTTTGGGCTCACGGGCCCGGCACCAAGAGTGCTGGCCCAGTTGCCTGTCGCAACGTTGCTCCAAGCACCGCGCGATGCCGCGCCCGATCCTGCATGGCGCCAGAACGGCGGCGCATCTTGAAGCCCGCTCGCGGTCCCCAGGTTGCCGGAGCTTGGCGTGTAGTCGAACGGCGTCACGCCTGGCTCGGTGTTGAACCATGCGCCCGTCGAGGGGTTCGTGCCAGGAGATGCTCCCGTGATGAAGTGGCACGAGTGAATGAACGTTCCGACCGTGGGCACCGCGTTGCCGTTTCCGAACACCACGTCAACAAAGTTCGTGCCGGAGAACGATCCCGCGAAGTTGACTGTGTTGGAGTTGATCGACAGGAACGAGAAGATGCAGTCCTTGAGGATCACAGGGCCGTTATCGAAGTCGAACGCGCAGGTCCGCAGGCTGCTGTGCGATCCGTCTGTCAGGTTCTTCAGCACGCACCGCGTGAGCGCGAGGTTGCTGCCGACCCAACTGCGGGTGTTCTCACAGTCGGAGGCGCGGATGTTGGTGAACGCCGCACCGACGTGCGGTCCGAACATCTGCAACACGTCCGTGTGGATGACGTCGATGTAGCGGTATTGGAATGCGTCAAGCGTGCCGGTGTCCATGTTGAACCCGGCACTGCCGACCTCAGCGACCGCGCTTGCGTTGTTGAGGATGCAGTAGGGGCGGCCGAAGCCGTTCAGGCCGCCTTCGAGTGCCGCGAACGTGCCGTTGTTGGCACCGCTGGTCGCGCTGCTGACCGTCACACCCCAGCGCGTGGAACCGACGAGCTGGCCCGCAGCGGTGCCGAAATCGTTCGGCGTGCCGTTGGTGGCCTCGATCCGCATCTTGCCGGCGTGCGGCCCGCTCGGCTGCACCGACACGGTGACGTTCGCACCGGCTAGCTGCGAGAAGTTCGGGTTCGTCTGGATCAGACCGTCGAGGCGCCCGGCGGTGTAGCGGATCACCTTGATCTCGCCATTGCTGACCAGCGGGTTCGCACCGAGATCGTTCGAGGTCTGCAGCGCGATGCCGAGGAACTTGTCGATCAAGAAGTTGAAGATCGACGTGTAGCCGGCTGGCCCGCGCGCCACTCCCTTCCACTGCCCTCCCCACGAGTTTCGCACGCCGCGACTGGTGCCGTTGAGGGCGATGTCCACGCCGCCGCTTCCATACTGCTCGTAGTCGACGTGAGCGTTCGTGTCTGAGGGCGACCACTTGTGCGAGCGCACGAGGCAGTTCACCTCGTCGATCTGCGCGAGGGGGCCGTTGACGTAGAGTGTCGGCCCCGGCCCCTTGAACTCGAAATCCTTGAACACCATCCGCACCCGCGAGGCGCCGCTGGTGCCGAGGATGTAGTCCTGCGGGTCGCTGAACGTGCCGGGCGTCAGGCGCCGCCAGGTCTTGTCGGCGCCAACGGCCTCGAACGTCAGCGCCCACTTGCCGCTCGTGCTCCACCCCGAAGCCGAGTAGCTGCTGGATGGCGTCATGCCGATCGTGCGTCCCTTGGCGCGGATAATCGCTCCCCCGACGTCGCCGCTGAGGAGATTCATCGCGGCTCGCGGGTTCTTGACCGGGTTGGCGAAGGTGCCGGTGCCGGTCGTGTCGTCTCCGAGGTCGTAGTCGTAGTAGACGATCGCGCTGCTCGGCCTGCGGTCGACGCCGTCCGTGTCGTTGTAGATCGTGAGGGTTGGCAAATACTCGATCGCGCCCAGGTTCGAGAACACGGTCGCGTCGACCGTGATGGTGCCGCCCGGGAGCGCCGAACAGTCGACCGTGATGCCGTAGCCCCAGATCGCCTTAAAGTTGACCGTGCCGGCCGGCGTGGAGTTGTGCGTGCGCTCGCTGCGGCTGGTTTGGGTCGCGATCGACGACAGCACGCCATTCACGCTGACGTAGAACTCCACGCGCTGCACGCCGTTCTCGCCCGAGGGGTCGAGGTCGACGTCGGCTTCGATGTCGCACGAGACGGTCTTGTCCGTGTCCGATGCGGTGCGGTGCGTGCCGTCGTAGGTGCGCCAGTGCGCGGTCGGGGCGACGGGCAAAGAGGCGCTGACGACCTGGGCGTCGGTGAGCGCAGTCGAGAAGATCGTGACGCGCTTGATGGTGCCGAAGAGCGGCGCTACGCCAGACGTGAGTTGTGAGCCAAACGCAAGGTTCGTAACGGTAGGCATGCCCGAAGAAGAGTCCTTCGTGGCAAGTGCGCCGTTGTGCGCGATGTTGGTATCGGTCGCGCTCCACTTCGCGACCATCGTGTTCTTGAACCCAGGCTGCGTGCTGCGGCCAGTGAAAACGAGGGAGGCTTCGGGCGTGGAGGCCACCGTCATGTAGAACCCCTGATACCCCGTCTGGTTGTAGAGAAGGATCCGGTGGGCAGATGTGCCGTTGTCGATCGACAGGATGTCGCGCTGGTTGACGTCGACATCGCTCCCGGCCCCCGCATACCGATACTCGACCACCACCGTCCCAGCGGTCGACAGCGCGGTCGCGTGGGCGCCCGAGAGCGTGTAGCTGATCGCGTCGGCGTTGCGCGTGACGGCTACGGTCGTGGTGGGGATGTAGCTGCCGGGCATCGTCGCAGGTTCGAGATGCATGCCCCACACATACCACCCGCTAGTCCCGTTGCCGGCATAGACGGTCGTCCCAGCAGCGGAACACATCGTGGCCTGCACATCGGATGTCGTGGAGTCAGATGTCGCCACGACATACACGCGCCACCAACCGTTGCCGTAATTCACCGAGCCGTAGGTTGTGGGGATCTCTGACCCGATCGTGGTGCACGCTCCAGTAGACAGGTCGCACTCGATCGTGGCGTAGACGGTCCCCGCGCGCATCCTGAGCAGGCCGATGCTCCTTTCCGCAGCCTTCATGAACACCGACGCGCAGTATGCGGTCGTTGTCGAAATCGCAATCGAAGCAGTCCTGCTCACGATATGCGCAGCCGCTGCGCCGTTGTTCTCGACGATCTTCTCAGCCGTCGTCTCGCCATCAGGGGCGGTGGTCGAGTTCGCCACAGAGCCAGCACCGAATGCTTGGCAGGCGGAAAGCGACCACGCCGCATTGTCGAACTGCTCCGAGTAGGTGCAGAGGTTCGTCCGCAGCCCCTCGCTCATCGCGCCGTGGCACTCCCAGTTGTTGACCAAGTCGAACGGCGTCGTATAGACCGGCGTCGAGGTCGTGGGGTACCAGTTGTAGGCCTGCGCGCCCACGTTCAGGTTGGGGCGGCTGAGCTTGACCGTGGCAGTCGTGTTGCTCGCTACGCCATTGCCAACGCGCACCGTGATCGAAGCTCCGGTGTAGGTGCCGCCGAGCGTGATCGAAACCGTCGTGCCGGCGAGCACCTGCGTCGAACTGGCGAACGTCACACCATCGACCTGATACCCTGTGATGGTGCACCCTCCAGGCAGTGACGTGGCGTCGAGCACGTTCGCGAGCGTCAGGGTGCCCGAGATCTCTTCGACCCGGATGCCGATCGAGTAGGTCGTGTTCGATACGAGCGTGAAGGCTTGCGTCAGGTAGCTGCGAGAGGCGCTCGTGGTGAACGTGCGCGCCTGCGCGGCGGTGCCCCACTTGCTGTTCGTGTTGCTGTTCGTGCCAGAGCCAACGGTCCAGCCTGTCGGGTTCGCACCGGCGTCTGGCCACGTCGTCTGCAGCAGCAGGTTCTGGTAGGGCTCGCGCGGTCCCCAGCCGATGCGCGTGCCGCCGTTCGCGGCCGTGGTGGTCTTGGTGTAGTCGAGAAGCGTGAGCCCGCTGTTGACCTGGGTTCCCCAAATCAGAACAGAGGCGGATTGCGACGTGTAGGTGCCACGGCACTCCACGTAGATACTGGCACTTGTCGATAATGCGTTGCCCGAAGGCAAGGCAACCCTCACCCATGATCCGGTGAGTGTGTAGATGTTTTGTGCACCCACGTTCTCCATCAGCAATCGGACGGTCTTGCCGATGTCCCCAGGAGTCGCAGCCTTGACCCAGAACCCGCCGGCATAGGGCTGCCCAACGACCGTCGTCACGGCTTGCCTGCGGAGCGAGCGATCACTTGACGTGCCGCCGCCGCAGTCGAGATCGATCCGATCCGCCGTCATGGTTCCATCTGGTGCCAGACCGGCGTTGGCCGTCGTTACCGGGTTGATTCCGGCACCCAAGATGAAATTGGAATATGCCGCGTTGGTCCAATCCTCGGACCAGAGCACAAGGTTATGCGGCGCCAGCTTGATCAGCCCATCCTGCCCGACATACGTGCCCGGGTGCGCGCTGGACGCGAGCGATCGCACGCACGCGACGCCCACCATGTCGGTGGGGTCGTAGGACGCGGGGCGAGCGAAGTCGAAGTCGAGGATGGCTGGCATATTTGGCGTTGCGGTTGGATCAGGCTTCGATGATTGAGAACTTGTGCCCGTAGGCCGTCACGGGCACGATGCTCGTGCCAGGGGCGCACAGCCAGCCATTTGTCGCGCTCGCGACCGGGGCTTCGGCGAACTGGATGTAGACCCCCTTGTCGCCCACCACCGTGACGCGCGCGGCCGTGTCCTGGATCGAGCGCGCCGAGTCGGGTTGCTTGACGGTCCATGACGAAGCCGCGCTGGCGCATGTGGAGCTTGACATGGACTCCATGTTGCCGCCCGGGAAGTCAACGATGACCGGCACGCCGGGCTTGGGGTGAACGATTTGGCGAACTTGAACGACGCTTGACATGAGTTGGATCCAGGGGCTCGGGGGAAGGTCTAATCATGCTCCATTTGGCTTTGGCCCGCCAGCCTCCTTGCCTCTGCGCGCCGCGCCGCGAGCGCGGCAGTCTGGCATTTGTGGCATGGCCGGCACAGCGTGCGGAGGTTCTCCGGGTCTCGGCTCCCACCCTCCACAAGCGGAACCGTGTGGTCGGCTTCCCAGCGAGCTCGCTGCCACTCGCCGACGGTCGGGATCTGCTCGACTGAGCCGTGGCGGTAGTTGCCGTCGCGGTGCCGATGCAGGAGTTCCCGCAAGACCGCGCGCGTATCGGTCTTGCACAAAGCGCACACCCCAACGTCGCGCGCAAACAAGAATCGGCGCGCCGCTCCCTGGTCGCCTGTTCGGATCATGTAGCGCTGCGCGCACTCGTCCGAGCACCAGTCGCGGCGTCGACCTTCGAGAGGGGTGGCGCAGTGGCAACAGAGCCGGCGCCCATCCTCGTGCTTTCGGCCACGGTGAAGCGGCACGTGCACGCGTCGCGAATACGGCGCGCTCATCCGATCGGCTCGTGCGGCTCGGCTTTGTGACGCTTGCCGTGACAGGACGGACAACGGTCCCAGCCGCTTCCTTGCCAACCCATCTTGCCCGTGCGCGGGTCGGAGCCGAAGAAGCGCGAGTCGCGCCACACTTGCGCCGCGCCTTTGCATGTGCTGCACACCGGCACCGGTCGACACGGTTCGCAAAGTCCCGCGTTGCGCGCGAAGACAGTCGGCGTCGAGTAGTCCTTGCCGCACTTCATGCACTTCGGCGCGGTGTCGGTCATCCCGTCACCTGCCGGGCCAAGAGCAAAAGGATGTCCGCCAACCGGTCGCCGAACTCGCGGCGGTAGCGCGGGATCTCGGCCACGATTGCTTGCGCGGCGGCGTGTACCGCGAGGTAGCCAGCCGAAGGCCCCCCGTCTACCGTTGCGCGGATCTGCTCGTGCCGATGCGAACCGAGACCGCCCGCCCGGTCCAACTGCACAAGAAGCGCGGACAGGCGCCTGATCTTGTCTTGCTGCGCCGCCACGAGCGCGGCGGTGGATCGCAGAAATGCGGCATCGCGCCGAACCTTGACGAGCGCGGCCGCGACGTCTGGATGTCCGGGCTCGCCGATCTCCACGAGGGTTTTTTCCCAGTTGTTCGCCTGCGTCTCCAGCTCTTCCGCAAGCAAGTCCAGAGTGCGGTCGCCCGATGGGCACGCGGTGGGTTCGGTGGTCATGCGGTGGGCACCTTTACCCTGGCCGCTTCGCCGTGTCCACGACCTGCGACGGATAGCATCGCGAATGCCAGTAGGCTCGGCCATCGGTGGTCAGGCTCCCCTTGCCAAGCCTCTGCGAGCACCCCTCGCATCGTTGGCGTCCAAGGCGCCATCGGCTCCAACCGTCGAAACGAATCCGCCAATGCCAAACGTGCCAGCGCGGATGCCGCCACCATGGGCGGTGGAATCGCCGATAGGCTCGGATTACGCACCGAATCGCTCGCTCGCGCTCGTGCGTCTTGAGCGACTCGTGCGGCGGCGTGGCGAACACGCTTTGCAAGTTGTCGTCAGGGTTGAAACCGAGCGACATGGCCGCCAAGGATTCACGCGGCCTAAGCCTGCGCCGCTGTTCGATCCACGCGATCCGAGCCCACAACGCGAGGCAGATCATCGCGCAGTCGCCTGGACCGATCTCAAAGAACATGTAGCGCGCGTCGCGAATGCGTGCCGGCGCTTCGAACCAGTAGAAGCGGCCTTCTCGCTCCAGATCAACCGCAAGCCTTTGGTCGCGATCGTCCAATCGCGGCGCGAACCAACCGCACGAGTCGTCTGATCCGCCATGCTCAGGATCAACATGCCAGAGCGTCGCGATCGTGCGGCCGAACACCTTTAACTTGCCAATCCTTGTTTGGGGGTCGTGCATCAGATCACGCATTGGTCGTAGATGTCGCCCAACCCAAGATCTACCGCCATGCCGCGGATGCGATCGGGCGACAGCAATCCGCTCATCTTGGTTGCCCACCGCTCGGCGTCCCAACTCGTGTGCCGCAAGCTCTGCATCGTCTTGCTCAAACGCTCGGCCGCTCGCAGAAGCTCGTGGGTGGCGCGGAAGTCTTCTTCCGACAAATACACCCTGCCTTCGCTCACAAAGCCACCCGCGTCTAGCGGCCAGCGCGCGTCCGCAATGTCGAATCTCTGGGTTGATCTGTAGCGGCTCTGCTCGATTGGCCAGCTCGTCGAGTTTGTCTTGCGCTGGGTTGATCCGTCGCGGCCGTGCTCTATGCCGACGGTGCACCAACGCCTTCCGACTTTCTCCACGATGGCGCTGCAAATCTCGGGCTCCTTTAGCTGCCGCCCGTATCGCTCGCAGTACACCACCACGACTTTTTGCCCGACGGAGAACTTCACAGCGTGCCCTCCATGAGCTTCTGGTAATCGAACTTGGTTCCGAGTGCCTCGCCGATGGTCAGCAACTCGCCCGACGGCTCCAGCACCTTGTTGTTGAAGACGAGCACGTGCGACACGATCGATATCTTGCCGTGCGCCCACAGGATGCCGTCGCGGGTCGGCATCCACAGTCCCGACGTGCGCCGAATCGTGTCCTTCTTTTCGTGGGGCCTCGCGAGCGTGAGGCCCCAGTAGCGCAGTTTCGCGACGTCGCCCGTTCCTTTGTTGATCGCGAGGCTCCAGTCTTCGGACGTGGAGTAGTAACGAGGCTCGACCTCGTAGCGCCGCACAAGCGCGATGAGCCAGACGGCCATCGTGCTCGTGATCGTGCGCCGGTAGGTCTTGCATTTCTGGCCGCAACACGGGCAAGACGTGCCCTTGATCGTGTCGCGTGCGGATAGGACGTATTGCTGCGCGCGCGTGAGCGCATCGCCGTGCAGCCCGCCGAACTGGCTTGTGGTCATTGCGTAGGAAAGACAACCCCGATCATGCGCACGAGCAGCAACACAAAAGCCACCGCTACCATGACGGACAGCCATCGGGATGGGCCAAGCCGTGCCGTATTGGTGGCCGGGAGCATGCAATCGTTGTCGGCGAAGTAGGGGTTTTTCATGGTTGATCGCTATCGGCGGTCGTGACGTGCAACAAGCGAACGTCCACAAGCTGGACAGGCGGGTCTAGCATGGGCGCCATCAGGCCGTCGGGAATAGGTGACCACTCCATGCTGGAGAGTGCAATCAGCCACGTGTCGCGCTCAGGAGAGAACACGATCTGGCACACCTGCGCATCGTCTGGAAGGGGCGGTCTGGCAACCGGTAGCGTGATCCGCCCCACGCTTGCGGTTTCGACATCGGAGGCCCAGCGAATGCCCGCATGGATCACCCACAGGATCCACGCATACGGGACTTCGACCAAGCGAATGCGCCTTTGCGCGCGCGCGTCCGGAGGCAGTTGAAGGGTTGCAAACTCTAGGCGAGCCTTCCACCGCGCGGCTGCGCTGGTCTTCTTTGTCTTGCGTGTCATGAGTTCAGGATGGAGTAAAGCGACCACGCAATCTGCGTGACCGACCAAAGGATCAAATAGATCAGGAGCACGCGCAGAACGGCCTCCCGGTGCCCCGGCTTGGAGTCTTGCGCGAGGTAGCGTTGCGATCGCCGCATGCGCGCCACCATGGCTTCGATCTCGCGGAACGCGCGGCCTTCGCAAACGCGCTCGAACACGTTGGAGCCGCACAGCTCATCGCCGCGCTTGCGGCAGAAGTCTTGGAGTTCGTCGAGTGCCATTAGAGTTCGGCCGGAAGGCTTGGGAAATTGGCTTTGGATGGGTCTACGCCAGCGTGCTCGGGCACCTCGACTCGTTCACCACTCGGCGGCTTCTCGCTGTATTGGAACCCTCGCAACCGGAGCCAGATCAGGTTGCGGCCGTCGAGAATCTTGTCGACCTTCATCGCCTCGACGGCCGTCCAACTGCGGGTGCCGAAAACTTCCTCCAGGAAGTCGGCCTTGGCTCGCGCGTCCTTTTCGGACCTGCTCGGCCACACGCGCACGAGTTCCTCTTTGATCTCATCGAGCGCGATGTCGCGCTTCTGCCGCAGCTTGATCCAGTCGGTTTCGCGCGACTCCGACTCGAACTCGTCCGTGCTCTTGCGCGACACGTCGACCCCAACTTGGGCGCCGCCGAGGTTCAGGCATCGCACGTGCGGCTCGAAGTCGTCGAAGGTCGGGTTCACAAACCATTTGCCGTCGATCCGATCGGCCCGGTCTTTGAGCACGTGCGCCACGTGCCGCACCTGCTTGAGATCGTCCGGGTTGGTCTCGCGCTCCATGAGGATCAGCAAGCTTGGCTCGTAGCCGAACTCGCCTTCGGCCTTCATCTTGACGCCCGACTTCGCGATCTGCTTCTTGCCGTTGTCGTCTTCGAAGTGCTCGTACTCATAACCCGCGCGCCCGCACACCACGATATGCGCCTGCGAGTTGACGAAAAGGTCCGTGAACTCGCCCCACTTCTCCTTGAGAACGGCCCAGTCTTGGAACTCCAACCGGGCCCGCTTCTTGGCCGTCTTGTAGGACTCGCACAGGTCACGCCACACGTGCGAGATACTGTCGATGAGGAGCACGGACCCTTCCTTTTCGGCTTCCCGGATCGCGTCTTTGAGGTCCGTAAAGCTTCGCGTTTTGGCGGTGTGGAGCGCGATCTGTTGCTCGGCAAGCCTTGGCTGGATCCAGTCCGATCCGGTCTCGGTGTCGAGAAACAACACGGGGCGCGCCGCGAATGGAAGCCCGCGCGCGCGCCCGATCTTGACGAGCCCGATCGCGATCTCGGTTGCGGTGAACGTCTTGCCCGAGCCCGCGAAGCCCATGAGGCCGGCTTTCAGGAAGGCTTGGGTGTTGGAGGATGGCACGAATAGCGACATGGTTGGAAGTGTTGGGCACGGCCCCGGAAATGTGGGGCTCGTGCGCCATCCAAAGGTGGCCACTCGGGCCCCGCTACCTGCCGCGTTTTCTCGGGAGAATCAGTTGCCCCGAGTCCGCCACAATGCCGGCGTCCAGCGCTTCGCGGAAGCACCGGATGGCCGCGCGCGCGATCTCGCTGCGGTGCACACGCTGCAACCGAACGCGCAACGCGTCCAGATCCCGGATCGTGTCGGGCGACAGCATGAAGTGCAGCCGGAGCGTGGAAGCGGCGGCTTCCTCCGGCTCATTCTTGGGCTTGCGCACTCTGGCCTCCAAGCGCTTCGACCGCGGCAAGAATCCGCTCTTGCATGGCCGGCTCGACGCCACGCAACTGGCCTTGGATCGAGTAAGCCTTTTCGACGGGGTCATCGTTGGACGCGAGCTTGCGCAGAATGGAGGCCGTGCGGGAGTAGATCGCAGACCGCGGCTCTTCGGTCGTTTGCGCAAGGGCGGTAACTCTCTCAAGGCTTGACTGGGTCATTGGATGCTTGGTCATTTGGAACTTTCGCGCCGAGTAGGCTTCGTGCCCGGCTCACGATTCGGTAGACGTGTCCAAGTTCGAGCCCCGACCGGCGCCCGATCTCCTCGTAGCTGGCGTCTTGCTCATCGCGCCATTTGAGAATCGTTAGGTCGCGGTCCGACAGCACGGGGCGCTTCTTGCGCAGTGGCTTGGCTGGTTCCATCGTGAGCGCGATCGCGTCCGGATGGAAATCGGTCTTGGCCAGCATCCCGAGCGCCTCGGAGTGCTCGGCCGCCACGGCCTGGGCCGCTTCCTCGAACGTTTCGGGCCTCTCGCCATAGGCGCGGGTGCGCCCACACTCGCGGCACTCATCGAACCCGCAACGGTACCAAGTGCGCACCCACGTGTAGCGACAAGTGTGGGTCATGCCCCCACCACGCGCGACGGCGGCTGCCGACCGAACAAACGGTAAAACGCACGAAGCCGCTCGGCGCGCTCGGCCTTCTCGGTCGCGTCTTGCTGCTCAAACTTGCTTTCGGTCGTCATGGGCATCTTGGTCAAAGCCGGCACTTTGATTGCCGGCTTGGCCCCGCGGCACATGTTCCGCACGAGGGCTTCATCCAGGTTCTCGATCTCGGCAATCTGCTTGATGGTTTTGCGGTCCGAAACAAACATCGCCCGCACGCGAATCAGCACGGCCTCGGGATCTTGCCGCTCACTCACGAGCGGAGTCTTGGGCACGTGGTCGACCGTGCCTGGATAGCTGCGCTGCGAGGTCCAGATCTTTTGGCCCGCCCTCGCGCTCGCGAGCTTGGCGCGCACCACTTTCGCTAGATCATCGGCCGAGAACGCGGACCGCTCCCACGCGTTGAGGCACTCGGGCGAGTCCAACACGCAACCGGCGCGCTGGAACGAATCCAGCGCATCGTCTACCGAACAGCCAGCCGTGACGGCTATCCAACTGTTCGCTTGCATGTAGTCTCGGAGGGTCTGCATTGCGCGATCCTGCTGAGGAGCCAACCGCGCGTTTCGAAGTAGCGCGCTTCGAGTGAACTCCGGCCAGCTCGGTTCCACTCCCGATCCAATGCCGCAAGCTCGGTTTCCAGCCGCCACGCCAGCCCACTCGTAACACACGGGGCGGCCACGCGCAACCCCACAGGTTGGGTGGCCCCGGCAACACTGTCCACAAGATCGTGCACACGTGCAAGATGGGGCCCGTCGGGGAGATGCCGCTCGGCGCACGATTGGGCGACGAAGCGGTCCAGCTCGATGCCACCCAGCGATGCGCCCAACGCCGCACAAGCGCGCTCGGGCGTCAGGCCCCGCGCTACGTGCTCCAGCAACCACGCCGCCACCGTGCCGGCACTCGTGCCTCTGCATTCGATCCTGGCCGCGCAGGATGCCCGCCAGCGCGCCAACCCGGCTTGCCCCGTCCTCGTGATGCCGTTCTCGAACTGGCCGAACCCAGCGGCGTCCAGGACTTGCTCAATCGACCCGAGCCAGGCTTGCCGGACGCGTGCTTCCCACCACACAACAGTACCGGGACGCGTGTTCGCCGATCCATTCTGGTACGGCCGTCGGTTCATCGGCGAAGCCGCGCCGGTCGGCGCCGTGGGGTTATTGGGCAGGAACGGTTTTGGTACACCCTCGGGTTGTGTTCCGGTAGTCGACCACGCGCGCCACGTTCCGCGAGTCCCGCGGCGCCGGCCCGCCGGCTGGATGATGCCCGCGGCCGCGAGTTCGCGCACCGCGGCGCCGATCCGTCCACGGCTCATGCCCGCCACGCTGCCGAGAAAACACGCCGCATCGCTCCGGCCGGCGGCCCATCGGTGCCCCGTAAGCGCATGCACGCGCTTCGCGGCGGCCGATAGATCCTGGCGATTCCACAGCGCGACATCGAGCCTGCATACGGTCGCGTCCTCATGCCACACCGGCTGCCACCACCCCGAACCCGTCACGCGCACCAAACCGGCTCGCCACAGTCGATGTAGAGCCGCCCCTTGCTGGCGTGGCGTGGCGCCCAGGTGCGGAAACGCTTGGGCGAGCCGTCGCCACAGGTCCACGGTCCCGATCGACCTGCGGGGCTTGTGCGCGCCTCCACAGAGCCACGTGAGCATGCCTAGGATCGGCAAGTCCAACGCGAGCCTGCACGAACGCGAAAGCTCGGGCGTGACGCGAGCCACCAACCAATTGGGGATCGTGTCGTGCACGTCGTTACGTCTGGCCGTCACGATCGACGGCCGAATCGTCAAGATCGACAGTTCCTCGCTTCCGCAACATCAGCTCGGTGCAGCGCTTGTCGACGTCCGTTTTGTATGCGTCGGTCGCGAGCAAAATGCTGATCCACAGGTCGGCGAAGCGGAAGTGGGTTGCCAACCGGAGCGCCGTCTGGTCTTCGGGCTCCGACTCTACCTCCTCATGGCCGCACGAGACCGCGCCCGAAGCCATGTCGGCCCGCACCTTCCAGATCGGCCCCTCATCGTCCGGTAGCCCACGCGTATCCGCGAGCGTGAACGATGCGCTACGCAGAAGCGCGCCGGACGCCAGCGCCTCGGTGCACGCGTCGGTCAGGACCGCAACCCCATCGGTCGCGATGCTGAGTCGCTCCTCCACGTTCTGCAACGTCACGCCGCCATCGAAGATCCAACGGCCCGCAAAGCCGGCGGGGAAGATCTTGAGGGTTTCGCACGCCAACAGGTGCGTAAGCACGCACGATGGCTTCGTGGCCGTGTCGCCGCGAGCCGCGACCTGCAAGATCGTCGCGTCGACAAACGTGCCTTGCATGAGGCGCACAAAGTCCTCAACGTTGGCTTTGCTGCACGTCGTCAACAGCGCGATGTTGCCCGACACCGCGACGTGAAAGAACTTTGTCGTGGTCGGTAGGTTCGGGAGCACTTCCTGCGCGACCGTTTCCCGGATCTCGGCCTTCTCGGTTTTGCTCAACCGGCGACCCCGGACCTTCTCGACGGCTTCGATCCGCATGTCGACAAGGTGTTTCGGAACCTTGCGCGCGTCGACCCGCATGCGCCACCATAGAGCCGTTACGGTCCGGCCGCCGGGCAACGGAAGCGTCTGCTCGAAGTGCTCGGGATCGAAGTGCTCCGGCGTGTGGTGCGCGTCATCCGCCGCCACCCATCCGACGCTTGCGCCCTCGACACCGGGCGCGAGGTCTTGAAACTCAAACGGCTTGAGCGCGGCCGCGGCGGCGGTCGGGCTCAAGCGCAAGTCTGAGACGTTGAAGATTGCCAGTTGGCACTTAAGCGGGAAAGGTTTGGGGTTCATCGCCTCGCCTGGGTGGCCGCCACGCGTTCGATACTGTCGCGCAAAAACAACCCCTTGGCCGCGGCTTCCCAGAACCATCGTCCGGCGGCCGGCGTGCCCTTGCCCATGGCTTCGCGCTTGAGCAAACGGTAGGCCCGTTTCTCGCCAGTCCAGAACGCGACTGGCATGTGGCGCACCGACTTCTTGCGCCCGTGCTGCGGATTGCCAGGGGCAATCACGACCTCAGTCGGCACGTTCACGAACACGCTGCGGTGAACTCGGCCGGTATGGCGTAGTGCCAATGCATCCCGACGCAACTGCTTCGCTACTTTGTTTCGCATGGGACGGCACCATACGGCGCCGCGCCCGTGTGTCAACCGTGGGCGCGGGGTGGGCGCGCTACAGGGCCGCGATGAGGCCCGCGACTCGCAGCAAAGCGCTGATCGCGATGTCGTGACTCATGGCCGACAGGTAAGCGCGCTCCTCCGTCAGAAGGTTCGACTCCTCGGCTGCCTGCGCGATCTCGGACGTCGTGACGTCTTCGCCGCGGTTGCGCCGCACCGACAACTCGGCCTTGCGGATCGCGAGGTCGAGCACGCGCGGCCGCACTTCCTCGCGGAAATGCTTTGCGGCTGCCGTGGCGTGCGACGATCCTACGTCGCGAATCTGCTCGTAGAGCTCGGCGAAGTTGCTCACTTGGCACCGATCCCTAGCGCAGTCGCGTCCCGGTCCAAACGGGAAGCCCAACCGGCCAGCGCGGCTTCGACGTCGCGCTTGTCCGCGTCGGTGAACGCCATACCGGCAAACCATCCTTCGGCGCAACGCTGCGCCAGAGCGTGGTCGTTGCGGTCGTTGGTGTAGCGCTGCTGATCGTAGCCCGTGCCGATGCACGCGCTCATGGCCAGCAAAAGCGAGATGCCGACAAGTCGGCCCAGTCGTTTCGGAGTCTTCATACGGGTGGGTTGTGTTGTGGGCGGACAACCGCCGCGAGTGACTCGCGAATGAGCGTCTGCAAACTAGCCTCGCGCTCGCGGCTGTCCTTCACGATCATGAGGGTCGTGTCGGCGAACTTGCTCTGGATCTTTTCGCCCGTCGACTGCGCGGCCGCGACCGTTTTGGAGAACTCGTCGCACACGCGTTCCATGGTCGCGTTGTGCTCTTTGCGCATGGCCGTTGTGTGCTGGAGAAACAACCAGCACATGACAAGTGCCACAAGCGCGCTTCCCCCGTTCGCGACTTGCGACCACGGGATGGCATCGGCGGCATTTTGCAGCACTTCGAGGATCATGGTTTGAGCGTTACCTTCGATCGGGCGTTTCGTGCCCAGACGATGGTAGCCGGTTACGGCTCGCCGGCAAGAGACTCAACCAGCGGCTTGATGCGGCTCCGCATCTCGTGCTCTGCGGCGCCGAGCACGATGCCGTCGAACTCGCGCCGGAAAGTAACTGGCATGCGCTCGCGAGCCTTGTGCAGTGCCTCCAACTGCCCAGCAAGCGCGGACTGGTCGCCCATCGCGGCGGCCACGATCACGGGAACGGCGCGGAACACAGCCTTCTCCATGTCGCCTAGATCGGTGACGTGGATGCGATGCTGCACCGCGTCCAAGATCTGCGCCACCACCACGCGCACGCGCTTTTCGGTCTCCTCCGCTACGTTCACCGTCGGGCCGCTCACGACGCGAGCCCGCACAGTTTGCGAGGCCTTGGCCTCTTTGAGCGCGGCCAGTCGGTTGTCCGGCGTGGTTTCCGGCTTCTCGTCCGGCTTGCCCGGCTTGCTTGCCTGTAGGGCCTCGGGCACGGGGGCTGGAGTGGCGGGCGTCAGGTTCTGCCCGAGAGTCGACACTTCTGCGTCTTGGTGGGTCATGCGCCCACTAGGTTACCACCGGCCCCCTACTTCTGCGCAACAAGTCGAGCAACGACTCAAAGCGTTACGGAAAAACGCGTCCAGTCAATGCAGAGCGGTCGATCGTTCGTCCCGCTGATCTTGACGATCTTTATCATGGGGCCGATTCTGCTAGTCGGAAGGTTTGTAGTGTGTGTCGCGACAGGAGTGCCGTCGATGAAGAAGGCCACCTCAGTGCCGGCGAGGTTCATTTCGACTCGCAGGACCTGGAACACGTCCGCCGTTGCGGCAACGCTTGAGTTGTTCGTGGTCGCGGTCCCGTTGGATGTCACCGAGTGCCAGTTACCGTTGCCCAAACTGTCAGGGTCGTATGTCAGGCACGCGGCGTGATCCGTATTTGGGTTCGTCGCCGTGAACTGGGTGCGCGTGATCCCGAAGTGGATTCGGTAGACGTCGCCACCGCCAGACAGGTCGAGCGGGCAGAGCCTCGCTTCGAACACGAACTTCGCTTGCCCCTTGATGCATGAGTCGTTCGACGTGAAGAGCCCATGGTAGCCAGTGGACGTTGTGCCCGGCTTCACCTCAATAACGCCGATTCCTTTCTGCGATGTCGTTATGAGCGTGTCCCAGTGCTGCCCTACGCCGTTTCCTGTTCCGCTTCCCGCGTTGGTCCAACCGTTCTGCGCCGCTCCTGCCTGGATGAAGTGCGCAAACCAAACTGAGTGCTCACTGTTGTTGCCTACGTCGAGCGTCTGCCGGGCCGCCTCCACCGATGCGGATGCAATCAGGCTTCGGCCGGTAGCTGTGCAATCGATTTCCTCCACGTCGCCCGATCCTGCCGTTGACCGCCCCAGCACCTTGTCGGTCGCGATGTTTTGCATCTTCGCGAACGTGACGGAATCGTTCAGGTGGCCAGAGGTTGGAAGGCCCGTTGCGTTGGTAAGGACCAACGCCGTCGGGGTCCCGAGGGCGGGAGCCACAAGCGTCGGGCTGCTGGCAAGTACCACACCGCCGCTGCCGGTGGCGCTTGCGCCGCTGCCAAGCGCCTTGAGCGCCAGGGCCTCGGTGCTCGATGCCACGATGCTGCGACCCACCGCGGTGAACGTGGCGAGGGATGCCGTGCCAAGCCCCGTGAAGTAAGGCACGCGATCTGCTGCGCTTGTGAGTCCGGCAATCGCCTGCAACTCGGCATCTTGCGCTTGCACATCCGTCCCGATCACGAGACCAAGAGCCGATCGAGCCGCGCTTGTGCTCGCCGCGGCCAAAAGCGTGCGCGCTGTTGCGGTAAGCGTGGTGATCGCCATCGCGCCGCCGACAGTTGTGAAGTAAGGCAACTGATCGGCCGCGGGTGGCAACGACGAAAACCCGCTGAGGTTTGGCGCCAATGGTTGGAACGCGAGATATGCCGTCGCGATGATGCTCGACGTTGCCGCACCTATCGCAAAGTCGACGTAGCCTTTTGTCGAAAGGCTATTTGGAGTTCCGCCAGCAACGCCCTCGATCGCCGCGGTGAAAGCCCTTGAGCCGTCCACCCGCGAATACTGCACGTGGTCATCGTCACCGAGGCCGGAAAGCGTGCCATGGTCCGACGCGCCGCCCAGATTGGCAACGGCCCAGCCTTTCGTCACGAAGTCTTGATCGCCAACCGGGTCTTGGCCTGCCTGCGGCCGCTTGAATGGGATCTCACCGTCGTTCGTAACGATAAGCGTCGGGTCCGAAACTTCGATCATACAGGCACCCAAGCCCCGCCATCCCACTCAGAGAACGCGGGGAAGCTTTTGTCATACCAACGATCACCGGTCCGCACCGGGAAGAAGAACCACTGCCCTTGCACGAAGCACGCAATGTCACCCTCGCGTCCCGCCCAAGCCCCCGTCGCGGTTGCTTCGACATACCAACATTGCGATTCGCCAGGGCTCACGGGCGGGATCGTCAGGTGAATGCTTTCGAGCTGGCGCGACGCGAACGCTTCGAGCAAGCGAAGCGCTGTGTTGACCACAATGTGGGCGTTTGCGCTCGACTCGGCAATTTCGGTGAGGGAAAGAATCGGGGTCGTCACGGAAGCGTCCAGGTAATGGTTGCGGGGCGACTGTAGCCGAAGGTCCCACCTTGGCCAATCTGCCGCACCACAATCTCGACTACGTCTCCGGCCGTGAGCCCGTCCGCAGTTTGCATCGCGAGCGTGTATCGCCACGTGCGATGCACAAACGGCGAACCCGAGTTCGCGCCGCCGATCTGCACCGACCGAAGCAAGAAGCTGTTTTGGTAGACGTCGAGTTGGTAACGCTCAAAAGCCTCCAGAAGCGGCGCGGCCGAGCCGGCGCCGAAGGCCGTGATGATGGCTCGCGTGCGGCGAAACCAGCGCACCACCACGTCGCGCACGCCGAAGTCGCTCGGTGCGTAGTAGGTGAGCGCGATCGCGGTCGAGTTGTAGCCAAATGTCCCGACGTCGCCTTGCACGAGGAACTCGGGCGCAAAAGGACGGATGTTCTCCGCGGTCCAAGTCACCTGCTGGCCCGCCACCGAATCCAAGAGCGACCCAGCGGACACGATCTTGATCCACACGTTGCGGCCGATGTCGGTTGGCAACGGGAACTCGTAGAGCGATCCCGACAGGCTGGCAAGCCCGAGTGTGGTCAGCAACACGAACCGCTCGCCGGCCACATGCCCGGCCATCGCGTCGGTCGTGTCGCGAAGACCGCGCACGAACCCGGAAACCGTGTAAGTGCCGTCAGGGTTCGACTCGGCTTGCAGAAACGCCACGATCTCGTCGCCGATCAAGGCCCAGTTTTGCCCGATGCCTTGCGACACCTCCTCCAGAGTCGCATCGCTCAGGCTGCCGTAATCGAGCGTGACCGTCACGCTTTGGCTCCAGTCCACGACGTGCGGGTCCGCATCTGCGAGCGCTTCGGTCACGATTCCCATCGTCGTCGCGGACTGAATCGAATCGATGAGCGTGTAGCTGATGCCGTCTTGGCTTGCATACACTCCGGCGCCGCGCCATTCGTTGCCAGGAAGCGGTGCGGCCGCAAAGAACACGCCAGCGTGCTGGATGGTGAAGTCCGCAATGCCCGCGATGTCGAGCACGTATGCGCGCAACGCGGCCGGTCGAATCACAGGAGCGCGGCTTGGCTCGTTCGTTTGCACGGGGCTCCCAAGAACCGCGAAGTTCTCGGCCACGCTCATGAGCTGCAATTCCATGATGCCGTTGCGCTGGCACGTTTGCCCCTGCACACGCATGCGCCACGCGTTGGGGAACTCGTAGCGAATCTGCGCCACTTCGACATCGTCGTCGGTCTCGATGTCGATCTGCCCGGTCGCGTAGTCGACCGCGGCGGTCGTGATGGCCATGCCGGAAGGGAACCCGATCAAGGCCCCGGCCCCATCGTCGACGATGCGCACGCGCCCATAGATCGCGAACTCGACTTCAATCGAAACGCTGAAAGGCTCGATGCCTTGTATCTGCGCTTCGTGAGCCAACGCGCCGGCAACCACCACGCCTTCCTCGATGTTCCAGTTCAGCGCCGTGAACGTCACGCGATCGCCCACCAAGATGTCGATACGCGAAGGCGGGACCTGCACCGAACCTTGGTCGCGACCGATGTAGGCTTCGGCGAACAATCGGTTGACCGCGTTCTGCGCGTCCCACGGAAACAGCACGAGCGGATCTAGGTCTACCACCACGGTCTCGCCAGTTTGGTCCGCCACAGAAGCACTTCGCTGCGTTTTGCTCGTGCGCGAGTAGTCGTTGAGCGGGTCGCGATAGAACAACGTCAGGCGCCGCGGCAGATCGCGGTCTTGGATGCGCTGGTGCTTGAACGCGCGCGGCGGGGCTTCGCCGGCAATGTGCGAACCGATCTCGTCTTCGCCGAGTTGGTGCAGGTGCGCGGCCGCGGGCTTGAAGAAGCGCCACTTGCCGCCCACGTCCTGGGCCTCGATCGAGAACGCGATCGCGACGGGTTGCAGCGTCGTCGTGCTTTGCTGCACGCCGCGCCTCGTGTAACCCACCACGGGGTTCGGCTCGAAGTCCGTGAGGTCGTACTTGGACGAGTCGAAGTTGTAAGCCTCCGCGAGAACGTTGCGGATAATCGTCGCGGTCGTGTCTTGCCGGTTCTTCCGGATCACGCCGCCGAACTCGTAGACGCGATCGCCAGCATTCGACAGGTTGAGGCCGCGGAAAGTTGTGCGGGCGAGCCCGCGATATCCGTGCGTGTTTGGCGCTCCGTAGATCGCGGCCAAGTCCGGATCTGCGGATTCGGTCTCGGTGCCCCGGTAGGTCACGAGGTCTTGGCTGGAGTCCGGTTCAAGGAATCCCTCCTCGCCCTCGATCGATACGCGCGGCGGGTTGGTGACGCTCATCGTGCTGGACTGCGAAGACCACACGCCGCCGATGCTCGTGAACGTCTGGAGATCGAGCGAAACAAGCGTGAAGACGCTGTTCGCCACTGCGGTCGTGGTCTGGCTCACGATGCGGAAACGCCCGTCCAGATTCGAAGGCACGGAACCCACCGGCCCCCAATTGGCAAGGCGAAGAACCATGCCGGGCCGCAGGATCTCATGCGGCCGCCGGTTCTCGTGGTAGTGCGCGGCCGCGTTGGACGTCGGGCCGTTGTAGACCGCAATCATCCGGACTTCGTTGGCTTGCAGCGTGTTGTCGTGCGTGATGTTGAGCCCGTGTGCGCTGATCGCGCCCGTTGGGCCGGGATCGCAAAGCGTCGAATCCATGCGCCGGATCTCGATCGGCGCTCCAGCAATACCGGCCGTGCTCGCGGTCGGGGTCTGGCCGTCCAAAGGAACCAGTTCCAGTCGCCCAAACGTGTAGGTCGGGTCGCCGATGCCCCAGCTCGCATGAACGCGCCACAAGCCATTGCTGGCCGCCAACGGGGCAAAGCTGATCCGCACCACGTCGCCGGCCGCGAGGATAATTGAGCCGATGTCTTGCACTTCGCTGCTCGTTGGCAGAATGACGAGCCGCGCGGGCGCCGCCAATGTCGTGATGGTCGCGCGGTGATCCGACCAAAACACGTTGTTGGGGTCGCGCCGCCAGAACACTTTCTGATCGGCAAAGATCTGGTCCACGTAGTCGATCTGCGAGTGGCACCACCCCACGCCAACCGTTGCGATGCGCTTGGTAAAGACCGAGCCCGCCCCCGTCTTCTTGTTGGTCGTGCGGTTGTTGAGGATCTCCAGGTTCTCGAAGAACAACACGTGACCGCCAACCACCGCCGCGCTGCCCCAGATCGTGTGACCGGGCGCCGCGTCCTCGCCCGTCATGGTGTCGAGCCCCAAAACGTTCTGCGGGTTCTTCGGCGAGTCCTTCCCAAAGAGCGCTGGGTAGACGTAGCGGCTGTCAATGTATGCCGCCCCGATCGCGGCCGCGGCCGTGACGGCTGCGATGATCGCCGCCGCGCCAAGGCTTGAAGCCGATCCTCCGGCTGCTGCGCCGATTGCCGCGACTGCGATAGTTGCCATGGCGTCTAAGTGTAGTCGACGCCGAGCACGTGCCAAACCGACCCGACGAACAACTCTGGCAACTTGACCTCGCGCCCCCGCGACGTCACCTCAAACGCCCACCCGTCGCCAAGCGTCGTGACGAAATGCTGCGGGTGGAAGGTCATCGGGTTCCACAGGCACAGAAGGCGACCGGGAAACCGATGTTCGCCAAGCTCGACCTCGCGCGCGCGCTCGCGAAGCGCCTGCATCAAGACCTGCGGGTCCGGCTGAGGCTTGTAGGCTCGGAAGGGCACAAGCGGGCGCCCGAGTTCGATCATGGCCGCGAACACGGGCCCGATGCAGTCCAGCCCGCTCCGGTTGCGCCCCAAGTGCTTGAACTTCACCCCGCGGTAGCTCCGGACCATGTCCGCGAACTGCTGCGCGGTCGGGCTATTGGATGGTTCCACGGTTGAGCACCAATTGCCGAGCGTTGCCTTGCCGCTCGTTGCCGCGGAAGTTCGCAAGGTTGGCGAACGTGTTCTTGCAGGTCGTGGCCCGACCGTCGCAACCAGGAGAGGCCAGGAACGTATCGCCCACCCGCACCGGGAACCGAGTCGGTTCGGAGAGCTGGAAGTTGCCACCGTTGAATCGGTAGACCCTCGATCGGCGCGTGCGATTGTTGCCGCTCGTCCACTTCACGAACCCGAGAGCGTAGTAACCAGTCGCGCCCGCCACACCGCTTCCAAAGGCCATCTGCGGATCGGCCACCGACGTGACGGTGCCGGGATTCGAAGGCACGACAACCTTGCACAGGTGATCGCCGAGAACGCGCGGGCACGTGCCGTAGTAGGCTTCTCCGCGTGTCTGCTGGAGAAACCGCCCCATCGTCGACAGTTGGGCGCGCCACAAGTCGCCATCCTGCACGACTTCATCGATCCACCACACGTTGGTGCGGTAACGCTTTCTGCGGCGCCAATCGAAGATGATCTGGTCAAGGCGTTGGTCGTCGAACACGCCACGCTGGATGTCGACCTGCGAAACCGTGTTCGGCCCCACGACGCCAACAAGCTCGGTCGTGCCGGCCGCCATGCCGGCTTCCACACGCTCGTCGTACTGCTCGCCGGCAGTCGGGCGGAAGATCTGGCCTTCGTATGGGATCAACGTGTCGTGCGAACTCACGCACAGCGGCGGCTTGCCGTCAGTGCGGAACAACCGGTAAAGGTCGCAGCGCCAATGCTGGCGCACGCGCAACGTCGAAAGCTCGCCGGCACCAAGAGGGAAGGCCATGCCGTTACTCTACAATGGTCCCGCCCGTCACGATGCCAGCGGCTCCGGGCGCAAAAGTGACTGTCGCGCCAGCCGAGCGGCTGATCGCGTAACCGGCAAGCCCACCGCTCGCACCCGCCCCGACGTTGTTGTAGCCCGCTCCCGTGCCGCCGTTGCTTCCTCCCTGCCCTCCTTGGCCTCCCGTTCCGCCTCTGTTCGACGCAACGACCGACCCTTCCCCTGCGTTGCCGCCGCTCCAAAGAGTGCCATAGCCTGCCGTCAGCGCGGCCGTGCCGCTTGTTCCGGGCGGACCGCCGTCCACCGCGCCGTTGGCCGAAACCGTCGCGCCAGCCCCGCCCCCTCCCGCTCCAGCGTTCACACCGGGAGCCACCACGGAGGTATTGCCCCCGCCGCCCCCACCGCCGCCGGCTTGAATGACCCCCTCGTTGACGATCAAGAGGTCGTTCGGGGCGCGCAGCGCCTTGCCGCCGTTGCCCCCCGGCTGCCCCGCGGCCGCTCCCGTGCCGCCAATGCCGCCGCCACCACCCGCGCCACCGTGCCCCAAAATGTTCGCGCGGTTGATGAGGAGGAAGGTGGACCCTGCCGCCCAGTTGATGCCACCGATCGCCGCGTCGCCGCCCATATCCAGCGAGTAGTTCCCGACCGTGCCGCCGATCACCACGTGCTCGTGCACCGTGACCTTGACGCGCGCCGGCAAGACGCCGTCGTAGCCGGCGTCGACCGCTTCGGCCAAAACGTTGACGTCGTTTTGCGACACCGTGAGGTCGAGAGTGAACGTCGAGATGCCGGTCGCTGGCGCGGGCCCGACGATGTTCGGCCACCCGATGCCGATCCGGCGCCACGTCCCGACGTTGGCCCCATCCGCGGCCACAAGCACGAATGCGGTCGACTCGTCAGGCGGCAGAGTCCAGACCTGCACGGCGCCAACGGTTTCAATCTGCGCCGTGCCGCCGGCCGTCGAAAGGTTGTGCACGTAGATGATCGTGCCCAGCGGGATCTGCATTCCTGCCGTGTTGGCAAACGTGCCCGCGGCCTGCGGGAATGCCACCGGCAGCGTGAAGACGTCTTCTGATCCTGGCGCTTGCAGAGTCGGATCGATCTCGTGATTGCGCCATGGAGTGCGCAAGGTCGCGGGGCCAGACGGGTGCACGCACCACCCACCATCCAGCGTGCTGGTCTCGATCGGCTTCATGGGTCACACGTAGAACTGGGTCACGAACCACGTGCGCGAAGCTCCGACGCCTCGCACAAAACACATGATGCCCGAAGTTGCGCTTGGCGTGGCGGCCAGCGTCGTGATGGTCGCGCCCGTGATCTCGTCCAAAATGTCGCACGCAAACGAAGCGCTGCGGTTCATGACAATCAGGTGCGGGCCGCCGTAGTTGAGGTCGGTCCACTCCTGCAAGAACACGCCGAGCCCCGTCGCGCCGGGCGTCAACTCAACCACCTTGCCTTGCGCTTTGTTGATCGTCGGCGTGCCGCTGATCCACGCGATCGACTGCACACCACCTGGATCGTCGGTCTCGGGCGTCATGCGCTCAAACGGCACGAGCACGAGCGGGATATTCGGCACGTTGCCGGCTTCCCAACTCTCCATGATCTGCTCGAAGTTCGCATCCGCGTCCTGGCCGAGCCGCACCGGCCAATCGTAATACCCGCCCCACGTGATCGCGTGCCCGGCCGTGGGAGGGCTCGCGAACCGCACCTTGCGCGTGCGTAGGTTGACGTGCCGATCCACCGTCGGGATCAAAACGCCGTTCACGGCAAACTCCGGTTCGAACACGGTGCCGGCGGCCAACCCCATTTTGCGAGCCAGACGATCGTCGACCTCGCCCACGATCGGAAGCATGCGATCATCCGCACGAAGCCGCTCGGCCTTGTCGTTCGGGGTGGATCGATAGGTTCGCACCAACGGAAACTCGTCCGTCACGCCGTCACCGTAGGCGATGAATTGATCGAGCCGAGACGGCACACCCTGCTGGTTTGTGCCGTTCGTACTGAAGTCGGTCGGGTCCCAGAATCGGAACGCGTAAAAGCCGCCCGAGCGCGCCCCGATGAAGCCCGCGAACTCTTCAATCCGCCGCTGCGTGAACAGGCCCTTCGAAGCCTGCCATGCCAAGTCTGGCATTTCGATTGTGCGCACCCGCTCTTCGCCGCGCCCGTCCCGCAGACGCGTGAACTTGGTGCCGAAGTCAAGCGCACGAACGAAGCCGCGAGACAACTCGGGCGGCATCCTCACAAGGTCCATTGCCATTTGTTATTTGCCCCCGCGCAAACCGTCGCGCCAGCGTCCGCTCGAACGCTCGACCTGCTCCAACGTTTGCTTGAGCGTCGGCCGAATCTGTCGTGCTTCCTGCGCGCTGCGCACGTTCGGAAGCGAAAGGTTGTAGGTGTTGGGCACACCGGCTTGCCCGATGCCAAGCCGCCCATATTGGTCTCGCTGGAGTGGCACCACGATTTCCGGAGTGCTTGGCCCACCCTCGGCCACGTTCACACTCTGATTGCCCCTCGTGATGGTCTGGAAGCGATCCAGGATCGTGCCGTTCATCGCAAACGTGGGATAGCCGGGGCCGGGGAACGAGCCGCCAAGCATTCGCTGCACGGGTGCGCCGCTTGGAGGAGTGCCACCAAACAACGCGCCGGCTGCCGCGCTGCCGAGCGCGCGCAAGGCGTCGATGATCGCGCGCTGCGCGGCCAGTTGGAGCAACTGTTTCCCTGCCTCTTGAAGGTTCTTGCCGAAGTTGCCGGCCGCAAACGCGGCTTGCGCGAACGCGCCGCCCACGTCAGCGCCGATGTCGGCTCCGATGTCCTTGATCTCTTTGAGCCTCTCGTAGTACTTCTTGGCCTCCGAGTTCCGAGTAAGCGCGGCCGTGATCTCGTCACCGGCTTGCGTGCCGCGCTCCGCGCCCAGACGGTTGAGCCGCTCGTTGATGTCGGCAAGAAGCTGCTTTTGCCGCAGGTCTTCCGCGTTCACGGCGAGAAACTCGGCCGTGTTGTCGTTGATCCGCTGCAACTCCTCGGCCCGCTGCCGGTCGATGCGAAGCGACTCCTCGGTTGCGCGCGCGCTCGCCTGCACGGCCTCGCGCCGCTCTTTCTCGGCACGGGTCGCGTCAGCCAGCCGTTGCGCCGTGTCGGAGATGATCCGCTGTTGCGCCTCGTCGAGCGGGATCTTGGCCGCGGTCGCCTTGGCGGTCAGGTCGAGTTCCAACCGCAGCTTCTCGCGCGCCTCACCGTCCAGGGTCAGCAACGCGGTTTCGCGCTGCGCGCTCTGCACGGCCTCGTTGAATGTCGCGACCAGAGCCTCGCGCGCCTTTTGCTCCTGCTCGATGGCTTGCCGCCGCCGCTCCGACTCGGCCGCATCCACACGGGCTTGCTCGGTCGCCTTAGCTTTTGCCTCGACCTCCGCGTCGACCGCGCGCGCGATCTCAAGCGCGGCATCGCGCTCTTTCTGCTGCGCGGCCGTGAGGGGGCCAATCGAATCTTTCTGCGCAACGCGAAGCGCGAGTTCGGTCGCGCGCTCCTTGTTGCCGAGCTTCTGCAACTCGATCTCGTCGAGCAACCCGCGCTTGACGTCGCCAAGCGACCGCTCCGTTTTGAACTCTTGGTTGCGTTGGATCGACTTCGTGTTTTCGTCGATCGCGTATTGGGTCTGCTGATATGCCTCGCCGAGCAACTTCTGCGCCTGCTCGGCCGACACGAGCAAAGCGCCGTTCTTGACGCGAAGCCCGATCTCTTGCTCCAGCACCTTGAGCGCTTGCGCCTGCTGCGGGCCGGCCGTTGCGGCGCGCTCCAGGTTGCGGAAGAACTGCGGGCCCTTCTGGAGCGCCTCGCCCAATTGCTTGATCCGCTCGATGTCCAACTCAAGCGGCTGGAGCGTGCGTTGGCCTTGCTCCGCGATCGCGGTCTGGGCCTTGCTGAGGGTCGCGAGCAATGCCGACAACCGCTCGCCTTCCTTCTCGGCTCCTTGGAAGAAACTGCCCTTTTGGTTCGCTGCCCCGATGGCGTCGAGCTGCTCGCCAAGAACTGCGGTTGCGCCCGTGAGGTTCGTGAAATCGGCCTGTAACTCACGCGCCTTGGACTGGAACTTCTCCGTGGCGGTCTGCGCGCTCAACATGTTGGCGCCGAGTGAGATGATCGCGGAAGCGGCAAGACCGACCGCAATGCCGACCGGGTTCAAGCTCACGGCCAGCGACTTGACGCCGGCACCGAGCAACCCGATCCCCCTCGCGGCGCCGCTTTGGCCCGATGCGGCCAGGAGCCGAGAAAGAAGCCCGGTCGTGGTCGTGGCCGAGCGGCCAAGGCCAGCAAGGCCGCCGCCCGCCTCATCCGTGCCCTTCTTGATCTCGCGCGTCGAGCGCACTACCTTGCTGACATCTGCTTGCGCTTCTGCCCCCCCCCGTGGGCGGCTGA
>ERZ724509.206-NODE-206-length-28472-cov-35.316114_pt1 | contig 28472 bp, 34 predicted proteins | sample MGYA00376042_ERZ724509 | MGnify/ENA primary metagenome ERZ724509 (study PRJEB28724, sample SAMN07190887) | wastewater metagenome | isolation source: effluent of sewage treatment plant in Hong Hong | place: USA: Christiansburg, Virginia | collected 2016-03-01 ...
AGGTCATTGCGAGCGCACGATTCCGCTAGGGTTTGGGTTCTTGGTATAGGCAACTAACGAGGCAGGGTAATGATAAAAGTTGGTGCGAGGATCGATGGTATTAGCAAGGCGATGGCGCATATTTCTGGGATTAGCAAGCAAGTGGATTTCGCGTCGAAAAATGCGCTAAACGAAATCGCATTCATGGTTAAAAACGCCGTGACCGCAGGCATGCCGCAGGATCTGGATCGCCCGAAGCCAGCTACGGTCAGGGCGCTAAAGGTCGAAAAAGCCTCAAAGTCCAATCTAATGGCCGTCATTCGCTTGAATGAACGCGGTGAGGGCGTTCCGTCTTCCGATTTTCTAAAACACAACATCACAGGCGGGCGGCGCGGCATGAAGAGGTCGGAAATGATGCTGCAGGCGGTCGGTATCTTGCCGGGGGGGATGTACACGATTCCTGGCGCCGCAGCAAAGTTGGATTCATACGGGAATATGAGTCGGGGCCAGATCGTGTCGATTTTGTCCTACTTCCGGTCATTTGGCGTGGCGCGATTCGGGCGGGATACCTACGGACGCAACGGAGGGGGCAAGGGCGCGCTGATCAACAGCGCTCGCATGAACAGAAAGCGGGCCGCCTCGGTCAATTATTTCGTCGTAATGCCTGGCGAAAGAATGCCGCCGGGAATATGGGAGCGCACAAAAACCAAGGCAAAACCGGTGCTTATGTTTGTGTCTCCTGGTGTTCACAAAAAATTGTTAAAAATGCACGAGCGCGCCGAATCTGTGGTCGACCGAAACTGGAATCGAATATTCGACAAGCAATTCAATCAGGCCATGGCGAGCGCGCGATGAGCTACACCAACCACGATGACGTTGTCGCCCAGCTCACGGCGGCTGGGCTGGTGCTCAAGGGGCCGCTGCAGATTGACACCGGCAACAAGTATGTGCGCTGCAAGGTCGAGGGCGGCGATGCGGAGGCGCGGGGCTGGTACAAGCTTTTCAGCCTTGACGACTTGATCACTGGTGCCTACGGCATCTGGTCGGCGAACGACCCGCAGAAATTCAAGATTGAACTGCCGAAGGAAGACCGCAAGAAGCTCACCGCCGACAAACTGGCAGCGATAAAGCAGCGGCAGGCCGATGATACCAAGCGCGCCGATGCCGAACGCGCCCGCGAGATCGAGAAGGCGGCGCAGCAGGCGACCGCCTGGTGGCGCAAGCTGGCCGATGCCGGCGAATCCGGCTACATGGCAAAAAAGGGCTTCGCCGCCAGCGAGCTGTTTGGCGCACGGGTCAGTCCGCAGGGCAACCTCGCCGTGCCGGTGCAGGACGCCGCCGGGAAAATCTACGGCCTGCAGGTGATCTACCCGACCAAATCGGCCGGGCCGCGCCAGGGGCGCGACAAGGATTTCACCCCGCCCGGCCTGGCCAAGAAGGCCCACTTCTTCCAGATCGGCCTCGTACAGCGCGGCGGTGTCGGGCTGCTGTGCGAGGGTTTCGCCACCGGCGCCAGCCTGCGCAAGGCCACCGGCCTTCCCGTCGTGGTCGCCTTCGACGCCGGCAGCCTTACGCCCGTGGCCATCGAGCTGCACAAGGCCCACCGCAAGGATGTGAAGATCCTCATCTGTGCGGATGACGACTACCTCACCGACGCCAAGACCGGCAAGAACCCCGGCCGCGATGCTGCCGGCACCGCCGCGCTGGCCGTCGGTGGCGCCGTCGTCTGGCCCGTGTTCCCCGACGAACGCCCCGTCGACAAAAAAGGCCCGACGGATTTCAACGACCTCCACTGCCATCCCGGCGGCGGCCTGCAAGCCGTGCGTGCCCAGGTCGAAGCCGCCCTCGCCTCGGCAGGCTGGTCCGCGCCGAAGGCACGCGCGGGCGGGGTGCACGCATCCGGGGGGGCGGGGGAAGCAAAAGCGAAAGACGGTGGCGCGGAGAAGGTCGCGCGCTCAATCATGCCGCTCGATGAGCTTGTCGACCGTTTTACTCCGGTAGATGACGGAACGGGCGATCACGTATGGGATTCCTGGACGCGGCGCATCGTCAAGCAAAAGCAGATGACCGCGATGCTGCCGGCGAAAGTTCGTGGTGATGACATCAAGCAGCACCCCGTCTGGCAGGAGCGCGGCGCCTACTTCATCGACCAGATCGGCTTCGATCCTGCCGGCAGCGACAGCAACATTCTCTGCAACATGTGGGCCGGCTGGCCAACGCGGCCGAAGCAAGGCAAGTGCGATCTGCAACTTGAGCTGCTGCGATACCAGTGCAGCGGCGAAGACGGCGTCTCCGACGATCTTTACCGATGGGTCGAGCGTTGGCTGGCTTACCCGATCCAGCACCCCGGCACCAAGATGCAGACATCAATCATCATGCACGGTCCGCAGGGCACGGGTAAGGGGCGGTTTTTCGAGTGGAGCTACATGCCGATTTTCGGGCGGTACGGCGTCTATCTCGACCAGGACGCGCTCGAAGACAAGCACGGCAGCGACTGGCAAAGCTGCAAGCTGTTTGTGCTCGCCGACGAAGTGCTGGCCCGTGCCGAGATGTACCATCATAAAAACAAGCTCAAGAACCTCGTCACCTCGCGGCGCATCCGCATCAACCCGAAGGGGCTGATCGCTTACGAGGAAGCGAACCACCTCAACATTGTTTTTCTGTCCAACGAAAAACAGCCGCTGGTGCTCGAAAACGACGACAGGCGCTACTGCGTCATCTGGACCCCCCCGCCGCTCGGGCAGTCGTTCTACGACGAACTATCGGCCGAAATAGAGAGCGGCGGTGTCGAAGCGCTGCACCACTACCTTAAGCACGAAGTCGACCTCGGCGACTTCAAGCCCTGGACCCGGCCGCCGATGACGGAAGCCAAGCGCGACCTCATTAACCTCGGGCGAGACAGCGTCGACCGATTCCTTATTGACTGGCAGGCCGGTGACCTGGATCAACCGTTCTGCCCCTGCGGCAGCGGCGACCTCTACCGCGCCTACATGCAATGGTGCCGTCAGAACGGCGAGCGCATGCCGCGCCCGGAAAACCAGTTCTCCGGCCACATCATCAAGCTGCACGGATGGTTCAAGGGGCACAAGGACGTCACCATGGAAGACGCTCACGGCGACATGATCACCAAGCGGCAGCGCGTCATCATCCCCTCAGATGCCGCGCTCACCCAGGCTGCAAAGCGCGGCGGCATCGCCGATTTCAGGCACGACCCGGCCAAAACCACGACGCAATGGCTGACCATGTGTTTTTTCACCTTCCGCCGATCGCTCGGGGCCGACCAATGACCGCACGGGCGCACGGGCAGACCGCACGAGTAGGCGCACGGGTAAAACCCTTGCCAAATGGGCAACCGCACGGGCGCACGGGTATATGCGCCCCGGCGCGCGTGACGCAATCAGACGCATGCATGCATGCAATGCCCAGAACTACGTGTGCATCGCGCATCCTCACACGTAGCGCGTGCTACCCGTGCGCACCCGTGCGCCCGTGCGTTACAGGCGTTGCGGGTATGCCTACCCGTGCGGATACCCGTGCGGCACACAGCGCACCCGTGCGCTCGCGCGCCCCCCTTCATTTCTGTTCACCTCTCTGTAGGAAAAAATAATGAAAGAGAAAATCAGCCCCGGCGACAAGTGGTGCCCCATGGCCCGTGTTGCCGTGCCCTGCGGCGAAGACAACCTCCAGATCGCCAGCGCCAACCGTTTCCCGGCCGGCGTCGGCCTCTCCGACTACTGGCTGAACGCCCGCTGCCTCGGCGAACGCTGCGCCGCCTATGTCGGCACCGACGCATCCGGCTATTGCGGGCTGGCGAACCGCTGACCATGACCGGCAACGACACCGAATTCGCCCGCTGGCTCGGCGTCAATAAATCCAGCGTCTGCCGCGCCCGCAAGGCAGGCCGGCTGGTGCTCACCGCCGACGGCCGCGTCGAGTTCGAACAATCCGCCGCCCGCTGGCACGAAACCACCGCCGGCCGCACCGACGTTGCCGCGCGCCACGCGCAAAACAGGGGCGCGGCCATACCAACCACCCAGCCGCAGCAAAAAAACGCCACAGCGGCGCAAAGCGCCCCCGCCGTGGCCGAAATCGACGCCCACGGCATCGGCGAAAGCGGCGACAGCGCCAGCCGCAACAAAGCCAAGACCCTCCTGCTGCACTACGAAAACAGCCAGATCAAACTCGAAATGGCCCTGCGCCGTGGCCTGCGGCTTGATCGCAGCGCCGTCAAGCGCGAATCCACCGGCCTCGGCGCCATGCTCCGTGCCGGCATCGAGCGCGTCATCGACCAGACCGCCCCGCGCCTCGCCGCTGCCGGCAACGAGCTGGAACGCCGCCGCATCCTTCAGGGCGAAATCAAACGCCTGCGCTGGATCTTCCGCCGCGAACTCCCGCGCGCCCTGCGCCGCATCAAAGAAGCCGGCGCCGGCAAGGCGGTGGCCCAATGAGCAAGCCCAGCCTTAGAGACGCCATGCCGCAAACCGCCACCTTCATCGACTTCGCCCGCGAAGCCTTCGGCGCCGACGCGATCAACGCCGAAATCAAAAAAGGCATGGCCGGCCTGCCGGGGCATTTTCACGCCACCGAAAACGGCCAAACCGCCGGCACCCCCTTCGCAGATCGCGGCGGCTGGGTCAGCCTGGCGGAAACCGATGTCACCCCCACCATGAAAGCGCCCCATGCAGATCGAAACCATCGCCGTTGACCGGCTCATCCCCTATGCGCGCAACAGCCGCACGCACAGCGAAGCGCAGGTGGCGCAGATCGCCGCCAGCATCAAGGAATTCGGCTTCACCAACCCGGTGCTGATCGACGGCGAAGGCGGCATCATTGCCGGCCACGGGCGCGTCATGGGCGCCCGCGCCATCGGCCTGGCCGAAGTGCCATGCATTCGCCTGGCGCACCTCACCGAATCGCAGCGCCGCGCCTATGTGATCGCCGACAACAAACTGGCGCTCAATGCCGGCTGGGACGACGCCATGCTCGCGCTGGAAATGCGCGACCTGATGGCCGAAGGCTACGACGTCGGCCTGACGGGTTTCGAGCTTGGCGACATTGACGACATTTTGCGCGAAACCGAAATCCTAGGAATGCCGGCTCTTCCTTCTGGCGAAAAATCACAATTTCAGCAGGTCACCTTTACCCTGCACGATAGCCAGTCCGACGAATTGCAGCGCGCGTTGAAAGCAGCCAAGGCCGTCGGGCCGTTTGTTGATTCGCCAAACGCCAACAGCAACGGTAACGCATTGGCCCGCATTTGCGAAACATTCCTGGCGCATCATGGCGACCGCTAAAGACATTCACGTCGCGCCAATATCATCGGCGGATGCCCGCGCATTGGTTCGGAGTCTTCATTACAGCGGAAAAGTAGCCAATAACAGCCAGTTACATTTCGGCGTGTTTTTGGATGGTCGCCTCGAAGGCGCAATGCAGTTCGGCCCTTCCTTGGACAAAAGGAAAATTCAAGGTTTAGTGCGCGATACCGGATGGAATAATTTTTTAGAACTCAACCGCATGGCTTTTTCAGACCGCTTGCCGCGCAATTCAGAAAGCCGCGCCATCGGCGTGGCGATGCGTCTAATTCGCAAGCATTACCCGCATATCGAATGGGTAATCAGCTTTGCAGACGGCACGCAATGCGGAGACGGCACAATCTACCGCGCCAGCGGGTTTGTTTTAACGGCCATCAAGAAAAACGACCAGATATGGGCGGCGCCGGAAGGCGAGACATTTTCGCGGGTAAGTTTAACGGATGGAAAGAGCAGGCAGCAGCAGCAGCAGCAGGCAAAAAATATTGTGCATAGGGGCACTCAGACAAAAGGGCCGGCGATCATGCACGCAATGTCAATGAGAGGCGTTTGTTCGCCGGGGCAAACCGAAAAAATGCAAGCCACTGGCGGTGGAGCATCCATGAAGGTTTATGCGGCGGCAGGTTTTAAGCCACTCGACGGCTATCAATTGCGGTATATTTATTTCCTGAACCCGCAGGCGCGCGAACGCCTGACGGTTCCAATCCTCCCATTCTCAAAAATCGAAGAAATGGGCGCTGGCATGTATCGCGGCGAAAAATTTACGCGTGGGAAAGAGCAGGACGCCGGGCACCCCTCGGCGCTGGGCGGAGCGATACCGACCCCCACGCTCCAAATCAAGGCGTCCGAAGCAGGCGAACCCGGCGACCAGCCGGACAGCGGCGGTGCAACACCGACCCGGACGCTCCAGTAAATGCCCACCCTCGCCGACCTCCAAGCCGAACGCGAGCGCCTGCGCGCCGCGCAGGCCAAGGGCGACTTCGAGGTCGCGCTGGCGGCTACCGTGGCCGGGCCGGAACTCGCCGCCGCCGGCGATGCCGCCCGGCGCGCGGTGCTTTCGGCTATTGACGGCATCGAACACCGCTTTGTCGGGGCCATTGCCGGCGAGCGTGACGAAACGCGCGTGCATTACCTGCTTTCCGAAGCCGCGCACCAGTGGCTCACCGCCCTGGGCGAAACCGTGGCGCGCGAAGCCGCCGCCGTGCCCGATCTGGCCGACCGCTTCCGGCGTGGCGTCAAACCGCGCGATCTGCTCACCGTGTCCGAATGGGCCGAGCGCCACCGTGAGCTGAAAAGCGGCACCAACGCCCCCGGCCCGTGGAACAACGCACTTACGCCTTACCTGGTCGAAATCATGGATGCCCTCAGCGAGCATTCCCCGGTGCGGCAGGTCACGTTCATCAAATCCAGCGGCGTCGGCGGCACCGAAGCCATGTTCAACTGGATCGGCTACCTGATGCACCACCTCGGCAACAAGGATCTGCTGTGCGTCATGCCCACGCTGGAGCTGCGCGACCGATCCTTCAACCCGCGCCTCAGCAAGATGATCGACGAGTCGCAGGTGCTGGCCGGCCTCATCACCACCGCCAAGCGCGACCGCGCCAACCGGGGCGACCTGCTGGAATACGGCGCCCGCTCGCGCGTCATCAAGGCCGGTGCCAACTCGCCCGATTCGCTGCGCTCCGACCATCTGCCCTATGTGATCTGCGACGAAGTCGACGCCTTCCCGTGGGACGTGGGCGGCGAAGGCGACCCCATGACGCTGATCGAAAACCGCCAGCGCACCTACAGCCGCGCCAAGACCTACCTGGTCAGCACACCCACGAAGGAGGGCGCCTCGCGCATCAGCCAGCAATATGCCCGCAGCGACATGCGCCGCTACTACGTGCCGTGCCCGCACTGCGGCGAATACCAGCCGCTGGAATTCGGCGGCAAGGAAGCGCCCTACGGCCTCAAGTTCCGCCGCGCCCCGCAGGCCGAAGCCGACGCCAAGCTGGAAAACACCCCGGCGCAGATCGTCTCGGCCTGGTATGTGTGCAAGGCCAACGCTTGCATCATCGAAGAAGCCGAAAAAACCGCCATGCTCGCCGCCGGCCGGTGGATCGCCGAGCGCCCGCACATCAAGCACCATCGCGGCTACCACATCAATGCGCTGTATGCCCCCGTCGGCCTCGGCCTCGATTGGAAGAAGGTCGCGCAAAAGTGGATAGACGCCCAGGGCGACAGCGCCGAACTCAAAGCCTTTGCCAACACCTACCTCGGCGAAGTCTTCCGAGAAGAAGGCGACAGCATCGAAAACATCAGCCTCATCAGCCGGCTGGAAGTCTATCCCGACCCGCTGCCCGCCACCGTTGCCGTGGCCGGCGTCGACGTGCAGAAAGACCGACTGGAGGCCACCATCGCCGACTTCGGAGCCGGCGAGGAATGCTGGGTACGCGACCACCTGATCATCCCCGGCGACACCACGCAGCCCGAAGTGTGGGAAGAACTGCACAGCGTGCTCAAGGATGCCGGCGTGCAAGCAGCCGCCATCGACTCCGGCTACAACGCCACGCAGGTCTATGCCTTCGTCGAAAAGCGCCGCTGGTGCTTCGCTATCAAGGGCGTGGAAGGCATGGGCCGGCCGCTGGTCGAAGACGAAAAGAAGCGCCGCCAGCGCCTGCGGGTCAAGCGCAAGCGCGGCGTGCCAGTCGAACCCATCGGCGTCGACGGCGGCAAGGCCACGCTCTACGCCCGCCTCAAACTCCCCGCGCCCGGCCCCGGATACATCCACTTCCCGCAGGAACCGGCGTTTGACGACGAATACTTCGCCCAGCTCGCCGCCGAAAAGCTGGTGACCCGGTTCAAGGGCTATCGGCCGTTCTCCGAGTGGGTCAAGACCCGCGCGCGGAACGAGGCGCTCGATTGCCTGGTGTATGCGCTGGTCGCATTGCGGCTGGCGGGGGGCGTTCGGCTGCAGCCAAACAAGACAGATCCCGCGCCCGAGATTCCCCGACCCAATCATTTCACCAGCACCGGCACGGTAACGCTCGGCAACTGGAAGCGCGGCGCATGAGGAGCGACATGATCCACGAACTGATCACCCGCCTATTGGCCGCCGCGCAGCGCGAGGGCTCGCTGACTGAATCGCTGGCCATTGAAGTTGAGCGACAATTCCGCCACGACTACAAGGGCGCAGAAATCGTCGTCAGCGAGCGGCCGCGCGGGCGGCTGGTCGAAAAACAGGCGGTCGTCGTCAATGCCTACCTGGAAGGCAAGCCGGTCGAAGAGATCACCCGGCACCACGGCATCAGCCGGGCCACGCTATACCGATACCTCAAGCGGTAGGGCGTGCGTCTCACTTCCCCCTGCAAATGAGACACCGCCGCCGCTAATCTGCACAAACCCACTGGAGCGCACATGGCCGGAATTACCCTCGCACAGGCGCAGGCAAAACTTGACGCCTATCTCGCCGCAGAAGAAAAAATCCTGCTCGGCCAAAAGGTCGAAATCGACGGCCAGGCACTCACCCGCGCCAACCTTGAATTCGTGCAGCGCGGCGTGGCCTTGTGGGATGCCCGCGTCAAGCAGCTATCGGCGCAATCCACCGGGCGCGGCCGCATGCGCACCGTCTCCCCGCTAGGCTGACATGAAAAACGACCCGCAGAACCTGCTCGACAAGGCCATCGCCTATGTCGCGCCCCGTGTTGCCGCTCGCCGCATGCAGGCCCGTGTCGCCCTGGCGCTGGCCGGCGGCTACAACGGCGCCAGCTACGGCCGCCCAGGCCTTGCCGGCTGGTCGCCGCGCGCCAGCGATGCCGTTGCCGACACGAATTACGACCTCCCCCAACTACGCGCCAGAACCCGTGACCTCGCCAGAAACGCCCCGCTGGCTGCCGGCGCCATCAGCACGCAGGTGACCAACGTTGTCGGCACTGGCCTCAGCCTGCAGCCCACACCGGATGCAGAACTGCTCGGCATTGAAGACGAAGCCGCGCAGGCCTGGGCCGATGCCACCCTGCGCGAATTCAAGCTGTGGGCAGAATCCACCGATTGCGACGTCACCCGCACCCAGAACTTCTACGGCCTGCAGGCGCTGGCCTTTCGCAGCGCCCTGGAATCCGGCGATGTGCTCTCCCTGCTGCCCACTGTTCAACGCCCTGGGCGCCCGTATCGTCTGGCCCTGCAACTGATCGAGGCCGACCGGGTTTGCAACCCCGGCTTCGTGCAAGACACCACCGAGATTTCCGCAGGCATCGAACTCGACCAGTGGGGCGCCCCCGTCGCTTACCACGTTTGCCGCCAGCACCCCGGCAGCCTGCTGCGCCGCAGTGACTTCAAGTGGGACCGCGTCACCGCCTACGGAAACAGCAGTGGCCGGCGAAACGTCATCCACCTTTTCGACCGCCGCCGGCCCGGCCAGATTCGCGGCGTGCCCGTGCTCGCGCCAGTGATCGAGCCATTGAAGCAACTGCAGCGCTACACCGACGCCGAACTGCAAGCCGCCGTCATCAGCGGCATGTTCGCCGTATTCGTCAAAATGGACCCGGAAGCCTTTCAGGACATGTTCGACCAGGACGGAAAGAACGCCTACCTCAACAGCGCCATGGGCTGGGATGGCACCCTCAACGGCAGCACGCTCGACGGCGGGGGCAAGGCCATCAACTTGTTGCCAGGTGAGGAGGTCGATTCGGCCAACCCCGGCCGCCCGAATGCGCTGTTCGACCCCTTTGTGCAGGCCATCATCCGCCAGATCGGCGTCGCGCTCGAAATGCCGTTCGAGGTGCTGATCAAGCACTTCACCGCCAGCTACAGCGCCGCCCGCGCCGCGCTGCTCGACGCCTGGCGTTTCTTCCGTGGTCGTCGCGACTGGCTGGCCAGCAGCTTCTGCCAACCCATCTATGAAGCCTGGCTGGAAGAAGCAGTCGCCCTCGGTCGTGTCTCCGCTCCCGGTTTCTTCGCCGACGCCGCCATCCGCCGCGCCTGGTGCGCCTCCGTGTGGGTGGGTGACGGGCCGGGCAGCATCGACCCGCAAAAGGAAGTCACCGCTGCCGGCGAACGCATCGCCCTGGGCATCAGCACCCGCGCCGCCGAAAGCATCCTGCACGACGGCGTCGACTGGCGCGTCAAGCACAAGCAGCTCGTCGAAGAAGAAGAGCGCCGCCGTGAAGACGGCCTCAGCGCCCCGCTGGTCGCCCCCGCGCCGCAGGTTGTTGAAGACGAAGACGCGAAAAATGAGCCGGAAGAAGACAAGGCCGCCACCGCCCTGGTCGGCATTGCCGGCGCCCTTGCCGCGCTGGCCGCCCGCGAACCGGCGCCCATCAATGTCAGCAGCGCGCCGATCACGGTCAACAACCACCTGCCGGAAACCGCCGTCACCGTCGAGGCCGTCATGCCGCAAGTGGAAGCGCCGGCCGTGCATTTCGAGGCCATCATGCCCAGCGCCGCCGCGCCTACCGTGGTGAACCACATCGCGGTCGAGCCCACACCGGTCACCTTGGAGGCCACGGTCGAAGCCCATGCCGCCCCCGCGCAAGTCATCGTGCAGCACCCGATCAGCGCTCGCCAGACGGTTGAGCGCGATACCGACAACGAGATCGTTGCTTCCGTAACCATATACCAGATGAGCGAGGAATAACCATGCCCAAGAGCACCACCTACTGCAACGACCTGCTGAAGCTGACCTTCAACGCAACGGCTATCGCGAACATCGCCGACAACGCCGCCGCGTCGCCGCTGACGAACCTGTACCTGTCGCTGCATACCGCAGACCCCGGCATCGGGGGCGCACAGACCACCAGTGAGACGGCCTATACCAACTATGCCCGAATCGCCGTGGCGCGTACCTCTGGTGGCTGGACAGTGACTAGCAACAGCGCGGCGAATACCGCGCTGGCGCAGTTCGCGCAATGCGGCGTAACAGGCGCGACGATCACGCACGTCGCCATCGGCACTGCATCGTCCGGTGCGGGCAAGGTGCTTTATGCCGGTGCGCTCAACAGCTCACTGTCCGTCGCCAACGGTATCCAGCCGCAGTTTGCCGCTGTAGCCCTGACCACTTCGGAAAGCTGACATGACGACCCCTGACCCGCAAGAGATTGAGCGGCAGGAAGAGTGCCCCGCGTATCAGTGTGCTGAATGCGGCGCTCCGGTAGTACTGCATGACGGGAACTACTTCCGCGAATGCGATCACGCTGGCGTGGCGATCCTCGCCAACATGCAGGCGATGGTCTATGGAAAGTCCAAGGTGAATTGATGGGCTTTCCACGCGTCATTGATCTGGCCAACGACTTTGAAGGCAACGGGGAATACTGGACCTCGTTCTTTCACAAGACCGGCTCGCCGATCCTGACTGCCGCTGGGATGTGGGCCGACCTGTCGATGGCCGCAGGCACGCCGAAATACAACGCCTATGTCGGCACGCAGAACGAAGGCACGCCGATGGTTGGCGCGGGCAACGCCGGCATCTATGCAGGGCCGGGTATCGCCGCGTCGATGACCAAGCATGTCAGCCGCGTCGATATTCAAAGCCCCTCGGCGACGTTCTTCCCGGCGCACTTCGTTCTCTGCGACTACCTCTACTGCTACCCGCTGACCGACATGGACAGCACCGACGCGCAGGTAATGGATAACGGCGTTGCGCCCATGCCGCGCTACACAGACGGCGCGGGGGTTCGCGCCATTGTGGTCACAACGACCCCGCAGACCGGCGTGGCACGGTGCAATATCAGCTACACCAACAGCGATGGCGTGGCAGGGCGCACCAGCACAATCTACACCGCCGTCAGCAACACCGGCATGCTGCAGGGCGGCCAAGCCGCTTCCGGCGCGGCTAATACGCAAGCGCCGTTCATACCAATGCTGGGTGGCGACAAGGGCATTCGCAGTATCGACAGCGTGACCATGTTGTCATCGGCTGGCGGATTCTGTGCGGTGGTGCTGGTCAAGCCCCTGCTCAACATTCAGCAGTATGAGCAGAACACGGCAAGCGAGATCGACTACTTCATGCAGCGCCCGAGCCTTCCTCGGGTGTTTGATGGCGCGTATCTCAACTTTATTTTTACGTCTGGCGCAACCGCGATCTCTTCAGTGATTCGCGGCTCGGCGGATTTCGACTGGAACTAGGGGAACGAAATGGGCTGGACATCTCAAGACGACTTCATCAACGAAGTAAGCAACAATGGCAAGTTCAACCGCGCCGACTGGAACAAGATCACAGGCGCACCGGCCTATACGGCAGGCCGCTGGTACGACTTTTCCGGCCTCGGCGGATTCCCGGTAGCGAACGCCTGGGCCGGTACGGCACTGGCTTGGACATCCTGCAACGAATCGGCGGGTAACGGCACGCAGATTTTCGGGATGCCACACGGCGGGAACGTCAGCACGGACACCAAGCATGTCCTGAACGTGTCGGCCTTGACTGGTGTCGCGACAGGCGTACCGGGAGTGCTGATGCTGGTCGATCTGCAGGGCTACTGGCCGGGTATCAGCAATAACTTGAACACCGCGCAAACCCTGACGGGCACGCCGACGCTGCGCTATGCCAACGGCGCTGGCTGCCGCCTGTTCGCGGTACAGACTGCAGCATCAGGCGCCACTGCGCAGAACATCGCGTTGTCCTACACCGACCAAGGCGGCGCAACGGGTAACGCGCTGCCGGTGACGGTGGCAATGACGGCCTCGGCAATCGTCGGTCACATCGGACACAGCGGCACGGCTGCCAACAACTACGGACCCTTCCTGCCGCTGGCGTCTGGCGACACTGGTGTGCAGAACGTGGCAACCGTTACCATGAGCGCGGCCAACACCGGCACGTTCGCGTTGTGCCTCGTCAAGCCGCTGCTGACGCTGCCGCTGACGACCGTATCCGTGGCAGCAGAGCGCGACCTGATGAATCAGTTGCCCAGCCTGCCACAAGTGAAGGATGGCGCATGCCTGACGTGGTTGTACTTCGCAGGCGCGGCCACGGCGGCAAGCACCAACTTCTACGGCGGCACAGACTTCGGCTGGGGCTAAGATGCTCAAACAGAACGGCCAGATCGGCAACCAGTATCCGTTCCGCTATTTTGGCGGGGTGCAGGCGACCTCTCGCCAGCAGTTTGGTCGGACGGCGCTGCGAAACTGGTTTATCGGAGAGCACGCTCCTGACAAGAAAAGCGGCTTCCCTGACGGCACCCTCGCGCCGGGAAGCTGGGTGCTGCCGCAGAACGCCGGGGCAATGGCTTCGCGCAACAATATCAATGGCACGGGAACGACAATCAGCGCGATCACGGGCGGCGTTAATGGGCAGGCATCACTGACAGGCTCGGGCGGTATCACCAGCGCCACGGCACAGCTTGTGATTTCGATGGTGGCAACGCTGACGGGCGCTGGCACCATCGCCGCCGCAGACCTTCGCGGCTACCTTAACGCAGTAGCCAACCTCACAGGTTCAAGCAGCGTCACGGCGGCTATCGGTGCACTGGCCTGGGCATCGGCAGCAGTATCCGGTAGCGGCTCGATCAGCAGCGCAACACCTTACGCAACCGGAATGCTGGCGGCAACCATCAGGGGATACAGCGACCTGACGCCCGAGGGTATTCGGGATCAGGTGTGGAATGCTGTGCTGGCCAACTTCCAAGAGAGCGGGTCGGCTGGCAAGGCGCTCTCAACTGCATCTTCGGGTGGCGTTGACCTGAACGCGCTGGCTGCGGCGGTGTGGGAGTACGCCACGCGCAGCATGACCGCAGCGGAGCGAGAGGCGATCGCTGCCGAAATCATCGTCGCCGCGCAAGCCGCACCTATCCACGCCGACATGCGCAAGACCAACGGCCAAGCCCTGCATGGAGATGGCAGCGAGGGCGATAAATTCCGCTCGACACTGGTGCCGTAAATGCTCGACGAGCGTTCGTTCGCCTCGCAGTCGTTCGATCCGCGTTCGTGGTTCGATTCAATTCCGCCAGACGAAGAGGATCAGCGCCCCTATCCCGGCGCCGCCGCCCCCATTGGCAGCACCGATGGCCTCATCCGCATCAGGCGAAAGCGTCGCCGCAGAGAGGTCGACCTATTCTTACTCGGCGTCTGATCTCGTCTCACTTCCCCCTGCAAATGAGACACCGGAATTCATAATCTAGGCGCAGTCCATTAAAGGCTGCGCCATGAAACTGCTTGATGTCGTCAATTCGCCCTGGGCCATCCGCCCGGAAAGCCTGATCGAAATACAGTCGATCTACAGCACGCACATGCGTGGCGAAAAGATCGACATCGATGCGGTGGAAAAGCGCCTCGGCCGGCCGCTGGTCAATGAGCCGGTCGGTTACGAAATCCGCGATGGCGTGGCCATCGTTTCCCTCTCGGGCGTGATCGCCAAGCGCGCCAACCTGATGACGCAGGTTTCCGGCATGAGTAGCTCGGAAATCATCGGGCGCGATTTCAAGCAAGCCCTCAACGACCCGGCCGTGCAGGCCATCGTTCTTGCGGTGGATTCCCCTGGCGGCACTGTCGACGGCACCCAGGCGCTGGCCGCCATCGTCGCCTCGGCGCGCGGCGTCAAGCCTGTGGCCACGCTGGCAGACGGCTGCATGTGCAGCGCCGCCTACTGGATCGGCGCACAGGCCGATGGCGTCTATATCGCCGCCGACACCGTGCAGGTCGGCTCCATCGGCGTCGTTGCGTCGCACACCGACATTTCCGGCCAGCAGGCCGCCGAAGGTGTCAAGACCACCGAAATCACCGCCGGCAAATACAAGCGCATTTCCAGCCAGTACGGCCCGCTGACCGAAGACGGCCGCGCCAGCATCCAGGCGCAGGTCGATTACCTCTACAGCATTTTCGTTTCCGATGTGGCCCGCGCGCGCGGCGTGCCGGAAGAAAAAGTCATCACCGACATGGCCGACGGCCGTGTCTTCATTGGGCAGCAGGCGATTGCGGCCGGCTTGGTGGACGGTGTTTCCACCCTCGACGGCCTGATCGCCATGCTCAAAACCAGAACGCCGGCCGGTGCTGTCGGCATGAAAACCATCACCAGCGAAGGAGAAGTCATGGATCGTGAATCCATTCTCGCGCAAGCCCCCGAGCTTGCCGACGCCTTCCGCGCGGAAGGAGCGGCGGCCGAGCGCCAGCGCATCCTCGACGTGGAAGCGCAAACCCTGCCGGGGCACGAAGCCTTGATCGCCAGCCTGCGGGCCGACGGCAAGACGACCGGCCCGGAAGCTGCCAGCCAGGTGCTCGCCGCCGAACGCCAGAAGCTCTCCGGCATTGCCGGCCAGCTCGCCGCCGACGCGCCGAACCCCGTGCCGCACGCCGCCGCACCCGCCGATGTCTCGGCGGAAGAAAAGAAAGACCCGCGCACGGCGCTGCACGAGAAGGCCAAGCAATACCAGGCCGATCACCCCGGTACCGACTATCTCGCCGCCGTTCGCGCGGTATCCGCTGAATAAGGAGGCCACGAAATGGCAACCCAGAACATTGCACTGCTCACCCTGACGCACGCCCTCACCGGCACCGTCACCGCCAACCGCTTCGTCACTCCGGCCGGCGCACAAGCCGGTGCCGATGCCAACACCCTCGGCGTCTGCCGCGTCTCCGGCGTTTCCGGTGACAAGGCCCCGGTCGACGTGCTCGGCACCGCTGTGGTCGAAGTGGGTGCCGCTGTCGCACTCGGCGCATCGCTCAAGGCCGATGCCTCCGGTCGCGCCATCACCTGGGCCACCTCCGGCGCCAAGGTCGGCATCGCGCTGGAAGCTGCCTCGGCCTCCGGTCAGATGATCGAAGTGCTGCTTATCCCGAACGTCGCCTAATCGCGGCCTGCACGAAAGGAAAACACCATGCAACAGCAGACCCTCTCCCAGGCCCGCGTTATCGACCCGATCCTCTCGGAAGTCGCGCAGGGCTACAAAAACTCCGCCATGGTCGGCTTGAACCTGTTTCCCTCGGTTCCGGTCGCCCAGCGCGGCGGCAAGATCATCTCCTTCTCGAAGGAAGATTTCGCCCTCTACAACACCGTTCGCGCACCTGGCGCCAATACTAAGCGCGTTCAGTTCGGCTACACCTCCGGCAGCTACGCCCTTGAACAGCACGCGCTGGAAGCCGTGGCCCCGTGGGAGCACCAGCAGGAAGCCTCGCGCGTAGCGCAGATCAACCTGGCCGCCATGGCTGTTCGCAAGACGCAGAACATCATCGCCCTGCGTCTCGAAAAGGCACAAGCCGACCTCGCCACGACGGCCGCCAGCTACGGCGCCAGCAACAAGGTCACGCTGGCCGGCGTCAACCAGTGGAGCGACTACACCGGCACCTCGGCGCCATCCAAGGACATCGAGACCGCCCGCGAAGCTATCCGCGCACAGATCGGCAAGCGCGGCAACACCGTGGTCATGGGCGCCGCCGTATGGGCCAAGGTCAAGCAGCATCCGGCCATCGTCGACCGCATCAAATACACCGGCCGAGATTCGGTTACCACCGAAATGCTCGCCGCGTTGTGGGATGTCGATCGCGTGCTGGTCGGCGATGCCGTCTATACCGACGCCTCCGGCACGATGACCGACGTGTGGGGCAAGTTCGTGGTTGTGGCCTACACCGAAGTCGGCACCGTCGCCGACCTGGGCGAGCCGAACTACGGCTACACCTACCGCCTCGATGGCGCACCGTATGTCGAGCAGGGCTACCAGGACCGCAATGCCAAGTCGGACATCTACCCGGTGACCGACGAAGTATCGCCGGTGCTGACCGCAGCTGTCTCCGGCTACCTCATCAGCGCCGCCGTCGCCTGATGTCCGAAGCCCGCTTTCAGGTGCTGGAACCCCTCCTGTGCAACGGCGTGTTCTACGCCGTCGGCACGGAGGCCCTGCTGCCCGCCGATATTGCCGCGCCGCTCATCGCGACCGGCGTTGTCGTCGCACTGCAGGCGGCACCGAAGCGGCGCAAGGAAGGTGCTAAGGAAGCCGCCAAGGACTGACCATGCCCTTCGACGCTGACGATCTTTCCGCGTTTGTTGATGCCGACATGCCGAGCCACGTTTCCGCATTGCTCGGTGCACAGCCGCTCGACGGCCTCCTGCGGGAACGCCCGCAGGAAGTCTTCGGCATCGTCGGCGGCAACGACCCGCGCTTCATCTGCAAGGCCTCCGACCTCCCCCCCGACCCGCGTGTCGTCACGCTCACCGTCGGCGCGCGCGTGTTCAACGTGCGCGACTGGAGCACCGACGGCACCGGCCTCGCCACGCTGCAACTGGAGGCCGCGTAGCCATGAGCCACGTTCGCCGCCAGCTCCGCGAAGCCGTAGCCGCCGCCGTCACCGGCCTGGCCACCACCGCTGCCCGCGTATTTCAAAGCCGCATCTATCCCCTGCGCGATGTCGATTTGCCCTGCCTGCTGATCAGCACCGACGACGAAAGCATCGAAGCAGAAAACGTGGTCGCCGGTGGCGAGCTGACCCGCAACCTGACGCTGACCGTCAAGGGCGTGGTCAAGGCCAACACCGATCTGGACGACACGCTGGACGCCATCGCCGAGCAGGTGGAACCCGTGCTCAACGGCGCCACCCTGGGCGGCAAGGCGCGCCTTTGCACCCTCGAAAAAATAACCGTGGAAATGGACGACGTGCTGGAAAAGCCGGCCGGGGTCATTTCCCTGCAGTACCGAATCACTTATTTCACAACGCCGGCCAACCCCGGCACGGCTTTGTAAGAGGAGAAAATCATGGCAGTTAACGTCTGGTCCAATGTGCAGATCGCGGTGCAATCCGCGCTCGGCGCCAACAAAACCATCACCGGCATCACCAAGGCCAACCCGGCCGCGGTGACCAGCACCTCGCACGGCATCAGCAATGGCGCTTATGTCACCCTGTCCGTGCAAGGCATGTGGCAGCTTGACCAGGTGGTCGCCCGCGTCGCCAACGTCGCCGCCAACACCTTTGAGCTGGAAGGCATCGATAGCACCGCCTACGACACATTTACCAGCGGAACAGCCAACGAAGTCACCTTCGGTACCACGCTGTCGTCTATCTCCGACATCAACGTATCTGGCGGCGAATTCGCCATGGTCGATGTCACCACCATCCACGACAACGTAAAGAAGGAAATCCCCGGAAGCGCCTCGCCGGTATCGATTTCCATGACCGCCAACTGGGACCCCGCCGACGCCGGCCTGGTCGCGCTGAAAACAGCGTCTGACGCCCGCGCGCAGCGTGCCATCCGCTTCACCTTCAGCGACTCGAAAAAGTGGGTTTTCAACGGCTACATCGGCTGCACCCTTTCGCCCACCGGCCAGGCGCAGAACAAGGTTTCCACGCCGCTGACGATCACCGCCTACGGCAAGCCGCGCGCCTACACCTCCTAAGCCATGGCCCTGCTCAAAAAATCCGACATTGCCAGCCCGGTGCTGCCCAAGGAAACCGTCACGGTTGCCGAGATGGGCGGCGACGTGGTGGTGCGTGGCTTGCTGCTTTCGGAAAAGCTCGCGTTATTTTCCAGCATCAATGCCGATGGCCGCGTGTTCGCGGAAATCAGCACGCTGCTGGCCGACACCGTGCGCGACGCCGACGACCTGCCGGTATTCACCGCCGCCGAGTGGGAAGCCTTCGGCAACCGCCACCACAACGCCGCGCTGGCCTTGTTCGCCGTCGCCCGCCGCTTGTCTGGCATCGACGCGGAGGTCGCTGAAAAAAACTAGCATCGCCGGAACTTCGGTTCCGGCTGCTGTTGGCCCGGACACTCGGGCGCACCTTGCAGGAACTGGCGGAAAGCATCACCGCCGAGGAATACGCCCTGTGGTGGGCTGAATACCGGCGCAGCCCGTGGGGCGAGCTGCGGTCGGATGTGCAAAGCGGCATCGTGGCGGCCACCGTGGCCAACGTGCAGCGCGGCAGCAAAACGAAGCCCTGCAAGGCCACCGACTTCATGCCTTGGCATGAATCGACGGCAGCAGCAGAAGCCGAACCCGAAGAAGAAGACGAGCGCGACAAAATTTTCAGGATGATGAACGGTGGCTGATAACAAAACACAGATCGTCATCACCGCCAAGGATGAAACCCAGGCGGCCATCCAGTCGGCGCAGAGCGGGCTGCAGCAGCTTTCAGAAGCGGCCAGCAAGGTCGGCTTCGGCGGCTTTGCCGGCGGCATTGCTGCCCTGGCCGGCGGCGCCGCGCTCACCAACCTGGTTACCGGAACAATCGCCTGGGCGGCGGCCATGGATGACCTGGCCGAAACCACCGGCGCCAGTGTCGAGAACCTGGCCGGGCTGGCCAAGATCGCCAAAATCTCCGGCGTAGAAATTGAATCGGTTGAGCAGGGTCTGATTCGCTTGTCGAAGGCGCTTGCCGGTGCCGACGATGAAGCCAAGGGCGCCGGTCGGGCGCTGGAAGCGCTGGCCCTCGACCCCGAAAAACTCCGCGCCATGGATAGTGCCGAAGCGCTCAAGGCCGTTGCCGACGCCATGGCGCAGTTTGGCGACGGCACCGGCAAGACCGCGCTAGCGCTCGACCTCTTCGGCAAATCCGGCGCCAAGCTGCTGCCCTACCTCAAAGATCTGGCTGAAGCGCAAAGCATTGCCGGCAACCTCACCACCGAACAGGCCGCCGCCGCCGAGCAGCTTGAAAAGGCGTGGCGCAAGATGTCGAGCGAGGGCGGCAACGTCGCCAAAGGGCTGGTGCTTGATCTGATGCCGGCCTTCGGCTTTGTGATTGATTCGGTGCAAGGCGCCAAAATCGCCATCGCGCAGTTCGGCAGCTCGCTGGCGGTGATCGCCAAGGACATCCAGACCTATGTGCAGGTTGTCGGCGCGGTAACAGGTGTTATTCCCGGCGGCCGTGAAAAGATCAACGAGCTGATGGCCGACCGTTCGCGCTTCATGGAAGCCGCGAACGAAGACATGGAAAAGCGCCTCGGCACCTACAAGTCGGTGCGCGAAGAAATCAACAAGACGCTGGCCGGCGGTGGCGCGACCCTGCCGAAACTCGACTACAAGTCGCGGGATGGAAAAGAAGAAAAGGTCGCCAAAGTCAAGGCTGAAAAAGATTTGTCGCCCGAGGACATGGCCTACGGCGGCTATAAGGGCGCCTACAAGGATTTTGTCGACGCCATCAAGCGCGTGACGGACAACGCCGAAAACGCCGCTGCGGCTGAAGTCAAAATTGAGGAAGACAAGCAGCGCCGCCTGCGCGACCTGCTCGGCCAGACCACCAGCTTCCGCATCGCCGAATACGAAAAGCAGAAAGACGCCCTGCGCGACGCGCTGCAGATCGGCGAAATCGACACCAGCCAGTTCGATGAAGCCATGGCGAAGATCGACGAATCCATTGCCGGCCTGACGAAAAGCGGAAAAGACCAATTCAAGGATCTGGAACGCGCCATCGAAGGCTGGGGAAAATCCTCGGCCGACGCCTTTGTCGAATTCGCCTTCACCGGCAAAACCTCTTTTTCCGACATGGTCACCAGCATCCTGAAGGATCTGGCCAAGATGGTGGTCTATCAGAACATCACCAAGCCAATGGCGACGGGCATTTCCGAAAGTGTCAGTAGTGGCGCCTTCGGCGACTTCTTCAAAGGTATTTTTGGCGGCGGTCGCGCTACCGGCGGCCCGGTCAATCCCGGCCAGTATTACGTCGTCGGCGAAAACGGCCCCGAGGTGCTGGTGCCGAATACTGCCGGCACGGTCATCCCGGCCGGCGGCGGCATGGGCGGTGGCGGAACCAGCAACGTCACCATCAACATCGACGCCAGCGGCACCAAAACCGAAGGCGACGCCGGCAATGCCCGCGAGCTGGGCCGCCGGATCGAATCGGCCGTGCGCAGCGTGCTGATGGTCGAGCAGCGCCCAGGGGGCATGCTGGCATGACAACCTTTACCGACACCCCGAGCAGCGCCGCGCTGTCCAGCAAGCCGCGCGTGCGTGCGGCCTCGTTTGGCGATGGCTACGCCCAGCGCGTGGCCGATGGCATCAACAACGCCCCGCGCGCCTGGTCTCTGGGCTTCACCCGCGCCAATTCCGAGGCTGACACCATCATCGCCTTTTTCGAGGCCCGCAACGGCGTCGAGGCGTTCGACTGGACCCCGCCCTATGGCGCCGCCGGCCGCTGGGTGGTGCAGGAATGGTCGGTGCAATTGATCGGCGCCGTGGCCAAGTCCGTGTCGGCCACCTTTGAAGAGGTCTTCGGCGCATGACTATCCGCGAAGATATCCAGAAGCTGGAGCCGGGCACGCTGGTGCAGCTATTCGAGATTTACGTCGGCGTCGACGTTTTCCGCTTCCATGCCGGGCTGAACGCTATCGGCGGCGATGTGGTGTTTGGCGGCCAGACCTATATCCGATTCCCGATCGATGCCGATGGTTTTGAGTTGAAAGGCAGCGGCACGCTGCCGCGTCCACGCCTGCGCGTGGCCAACGTCACCGGCCTGGTCGGCGCCCTGGTGCGCGAAAACAATGATCTGGTCGGCTGCAAGGTGGTGCGCCGTCGCACCTTCGCCAAGTATCTGGATGCCGTCAATTTCCCCGGCGGCGTCAACCCCACCGCCGACCCCAGCGCCGCGCTGCCCACCGAGGTTTATTTTGTCGATCGGAAAAGCGCCGAGAATGCGGTGGCCGTCGAGTTTGAGCTGGCCAGCGCCATGGATGTGCACGGCGTGCGCCTGCCGCGCCGGCAGGTGATCCAAAACGTCTGCACCTGGCGCTATCGCAGCGCCGAATGCGGCTATGCCGGCGGCGCCGTGGCCGACATCAATGACCAGGCCACCACCGTGCTCGCCAGCGACCAGTGCGGCAAGCGCCTGGCCTCGTGCAAGCTGCGCTTCGGCAACTACGCCGAGCTGCCCTTCGGCGGTTTTCCAGCGGCGGGGTTGATCCGATGAGCGCCGTGCCCGATTACAGCAAGATCATCGCCGACATCCGCGAGCACGCCGCCGCCTGCGCCCCGGACGAGTGCTGCGGCGTGGCCGTGGTGCGCCGGGGCAAGCTGCGCTATGTGCCTTGCCGCAATGTCCTGATCAGCAGCGGCGATGCCTTCATGATCTCGCCGGAAGATTACGCCGCCGCCGAAGACCAGGGCGCCGTGGTGGCCATCGTGCATTCGCACGTGAACCTGCCGCCCGAGCCGTCGATGGCCGACAAGGTGGGCATCGAGGGCGCGAACCTGCCCTGGCTGATTGTCAATCACCCGGTCGGCAATTACACCGTCACCAACCCCTCCGGTTTTGTCGCGCCGCTGATCGGCCGCCCGTTTGTGCATGGCGTGCTTGATTGCTACACCATCATCCGCGACTGGTACGCCCGCGAGCGCGGCATCACCCTGCCGGACTACGACCGCCCCGAATTGTGGTGGGAGCAGCCGGGTTATGACCTGTACCGCGAAAATTTCGCCCATGCCGGCTTTGTTGAAATCAGCGAGCGCGAGCTGCAGCCGGGCGACGTTATCCTGATGAAGATCGCCGCCCAGCGCACCAACCACGGCGCCATCTATCTCGGCGACAACCTGATGCTGCAGCACTGCATGGGCCGGCTGTCGAGCCGCGACGTGTGGGGCGGTGCCTGGCGCAAGGCCGCCACGCATTTCCTGCGCTATGAGGGGGGGGCATGCGCACAATAAGGCTTTACGGCGCCCTGGGCGAACAGTTCGGCCGCGTCTGGCGGCTGGATGTGAAGTCGCCGGCCGAGGCCGTGCGGGCGCTGTGCTCGCAGTTGCCGGGTTTCCGGCAGTACCTGCAGAAAAACAGCGCGCCGGGGTATCGCGTGCTGGCCGACACGCAGGCCCGCGATCGCAGTACGCTGGCGCTGGCCACGGCGGCCGACACCATCCGCATCGCACCGGTGGTGTGCGGCGCCGGTAAAGGGCTGGGCCAGATATTCCTGGGCGCGGCGCTGATTGGTGCTTCGTTCTTCCTGCCGACCGCGCCATTGATCGAGGGTTTTAGCTTTTCGCTGTCGTCGGTGGCTTTCGGTGTCGGCGCCAACCTCGCCCTGGGCGGCATTGCTCAGGCGCTGACCAAATCACCCAACACCAGCAGCTCCAGCGTCGAGCGCCCGGATAATAAGCCCTCGTATGCCTTCGACGGCGCGGTGAACACCGCCGCTCAGGGCAACCCGGTGCCGGTATGCTATGGCGAAATCATTGTCGGCAGCCAGGTGATCAGCGCCGGCATGGTGGCCGAGCAGGTGGCCGCATGAGCACGCTGACCAAGATTCGCGGGGCCAAGGGCGGCGGTGGCAAGGGCGGCGGTGGCGGCAGCGCCCGCGTAGCGGTTGAGTCGCCGGACAGCCTGCGCAGCCGGCAATACGCCCGCGTGATCGACATGGTTTCAGAAGGCGAAATCGAAGGGCTGGTGGGCGGCCTGAAGGGCGTGTTTCTGGATGACACGCCCATTGAAAACGCCGACGGCTCGCAGAATTTCACCGGGGTCACCGTCAGCACCCGCAACGGCACACAGGTGCAGAGCTACCTGCCGGGCTTTGCCTCGGTGGAAAACGAAGTGGCGGTCAGCACCGAAGTCAAGGCCGCCACGCCGGTGGTGCGCCAGATCACCAATGCCAATATCGACGCGGCGCGGGTCACTATCAGCATTCCGCAACTGACCTACCAGAACACCACCAACGGCGACCTTTCCGGCACCAGCGTGCAGATCGCCATTGATGTGCAGAACAACGGCGGCGGCTATGTGGAAACCGTCAGCGACACCATCAGCGGCAAGACCACCAGCCGCTACCAGCGCAGCTACCGTGTGGAGCTGGCCGGCAGCGGCCCGTGGGATATTCGGCTGCGCCGCATCACCGCCGACAGCGTGGCGTCGAATCTGCAGAACAAGACCTACTTCGACAGCTACACCGAGATCATTGACGCCAAGCTGAGTTACCCGAACAGCGCCATCGTTGGCGTGGAGGTCGATTCGGCGCAGTTCAACACCATCCCCCGGCGCGGCTACCACATCAAGGGCATTCGCTGCAGCGTGCCGAGCAATTACGACCCGGTGACCCGTGCCTATGCCGGCGTGTGGGATGGCACCTTCGATGTGGCGTGGACAGATAACCCGGCCTGGTGCTTTTACGACATGGTGACCGCCGGCCGCTACGGCCTGGGCGATTTCATCGACGCCGGCCAGGTGGATAAGTGGGCGCTGTACGACATCGGCCGCTATTGCGACGAGCTGGTGCCCAACGGATTCGGCGGCACCGAGCCGCGCTTCACCTGCAACCTGTATCTGCAGACGCGCGAGGAAGCCTACAACGTCATCAGCAGCATGGCCTCGATTTTCCGTGGCATGGCCTGGTGGGCATCAGAGTCGATCACCGCCGCCGCCGACAAGCCGGGCGATGCCGTGGCGCTGTTCAATGCCGCCAACGTGGTCGGCGGCGCCTTCAGCTACAGCGGCGCCAGCATCAAGGCCCGTCACACCGTGGCGCTGGTGTCGTGGAATGACCCGGCCGACCAGTACCGGCAGAAAATCGAATATGTGGAAGACGCCGCCGGAATTGCGCTTTATGGCGTGATCACCAGCGAAGTGCTGGCCGTGGGCTGCACCTCGCGCGGCCAGGCGCATCGGCTCGGGCGGTGGATTCTGTACAGCGAGCGCCTGGAAACCGAAACAGTCTCTTTCCGCTGCGGCATGGATGGCACCTACCTGGCGCCCGGCGCCGTGATCCAGACGCAGGACGCGGCCCGCGCCGGCAAGCGCTTCGGCGGCCGGGTGGTGTCGGCCACCACCACGGCCATCACCCTCGATGCGGCGGTGACCATCGAGCTGGGCAAAACTTACACGCTCTCGACCATGCTGCCCGATGGCACGCTGGAAAGCCGGGCGGTTTCCACCGCCCCGGCCACCACCGCCGCGGTGACGGTTTCGCCCGCCTTTACCGCAGCGCCGCAGGTGTCGGCCATCTGGGTGCTGGCCGCTTCCGATCTGACGCCGGAAGTGTGGCGCGTGGTCGGCCTGGCCGAAGTCGATGTTGGCGTGCTGGAAGTAACGGCGCTGTCGCACCGTACCGACAAATACGACGCCGTCGAGCAGAACCTGCTGCTGGAGCCGCTGCAGACCTCGGCGGTTTCGTCGATTCCCGCTTCGCCGGCCAACGTGCAGATCGTGGAAAGCCTTTACCAGACGGGCGCCGAGATCAAGACGCAGATCGCCATTTCGTGGGATTCCGCCGCCGGCATGCTGTGGGATGTGACCTACCGCCGCGACGACAACAACTGGGTGCTGCTGCCGCGCATGAATGTGTCGACCGTGGTGGTGCCCGATGTGCTGCCCGGCTTTGTCGAAGTGCGGGTGACGGCCATCAACGCCATCGGCGCCCGCAGCATTCCCTCCAGCGCCAGCGCCAACATTCTCGGCAAGACGGCGCCGCCGGTTGCAGTTACCGGGTTTTCCGTGATCAAGGTTTCCGGCCTTGGCCTGGCGCAGTGGGATCTGCATGCGGATCTCGACGTGCGGGTCGGCGGCCAGATCGTGGTGCGGCATTCGCCCGCCGTTTCCGGCGCGGTGTGGTCCGATGGCGTGATTGTCGACACCTTCGACGGCAACGCCACCACCGGCACCCTGGCGCTGATGACCGGCACCTACATGGTCAAGGCGCTGGACAGCACCGGCAACTGGAGCACCACCGAGGCCAGCTTTGTGGCCACCGAAGGCATGGTCACCGGCTTTGTCACGGTGGGCAGCAGCATCCAGCACCCGACATTCGCCGGCAGCAAGGTCGACACCATCAAGGTCGGCAGCGTGCTGCAGCTCGATGCCGCTACGGCGTGGGATGCGCTGACCGGCAATGTGGACGATTTCGGCCCGGTCGATGCGCTGGGCGGATCGGCCGCTTCCGGCACCTATGACTTTGACGCTGCGCTGGACCTGTCGACCGTGGCCACCCGCCGCTTTGAAGCCGACATCGATGCCGCCGCCTTTGATACCGGCGATTTCATCGACGCCCGCAGCAACGACCTGGATGACTGGTCAGATTTCGACGGCACCTCGGTCAATGATTGCGATGCCACGCTGTTCATCAGCACCACCGACGACAACCCGGCCGGCTCGCCCACCTGGGGCGCCTGGGTGCCGTTCTTTGTCTCGGATTTTACCTGTCGGGCTGCCCGTTTCCAGCTTCTACTTGAGGCGGGCAGCCCGACGCACAACATTTCCATTTCAACACTTCGCGTCGACGCGAAATTGCCCGTTTAAGGATCGCCATGGCACAACACGATATGAGCATTGCCAACCAGTCCGGGGCAGCATTCCGGGCTGATCTCAACGACGCGCTAGCGGCGCTGGTTTCAAACAGCAGCGGCGCCACCGAGCCGGCCACCACCTTTGCCTATCAGCTTTGGGCAGACACCACCGCCGGGCTGCTGAAGCAGCGCAACGCCGCGAACAATGCCTGGGTGGCCTTGGCCAAACTGAGCGACGGCAGCCAGCCGAGCGTGCAGACGCAGCTCGCCACCCGCTTCGCCGCAGGCGGCACCGCCGACGCTATTACCGGAACCCTGTCGCCAGCTATCACCGGCTACACCGCCGGCCTGCGCGTAACGACGACGCCGGGTGGCGCAAACACGGTGACCGGGCCGACGCTGAACCTGAACGCGCTTGGCACCAAGACGATCAAGAAGCGCGATAGCGGCGGCACGAAGGTTGCGCTGGTCGCTGGCGATTACAACGCATCCGGCCCTTTCAATCTGGAATACGACGGCACAGATTTTATTCTGCTTGATCCGCTTCCCGCTGCCGCAGTTTCCAGCAGTTCTGTTCCCGTTCGCCAAACCGTCCTGTCTGGCCCGGTTGATTCAAGCGGGTTCGCAGCATTCGGCGGCAGCACAGGCAGCACAACCGTTACCGCATCCGGCACACTCAAGGCAACCGCTTGTGCAGGTGGCGATGCGAACTACACCGGCTCCATCGTCAATCCTTCATGGACTGGACTGTCAACCAACGGCACGATGTTCCTGTATCTCGACATCACCAGCGGTGGCGTAGTCACGACGGGCAGCACGACGCTGGAACCGACCTACCAGTGGGGCGGCACCTACTCCACGACCAACCTGCAAAACACCTTCAACATCCAAGAAATGACGATGAAGGTGGGCAACGGTTCAACTGCATCGCAGGTGTATCGGGTGTTTGTTGGGGAGGTTACGGTGGCCGGTGGCGTGACTACGGCGATCACTTGGTATGCGTTGATGGGGCGGTATGACTCTGGATTCACTGCAACGATACCGACGGTCAGCACGCAGACATCAAAAAACCATTACATCGGAACGAAGCCGGACTATGCCGCGTTTGTCATGGAATGCACGACAACGGAATTTGGTTACGCAGTCGGCGATCAACTCATTTTGACGGGTCAAATTGGCTCTGTTGCTTCAGCATCTTGCGTTGGCGTGAGTAGGTCTAGCGCATGGTGGTCGAGAGGTGATACAGCCTTGACGGCACAACCAAAAGCAGGAGGATCATTGGTCGCAATAACCTTGGCAAATTGGAAATATAAAATTGTTGCTCGGAGGACTTGGTGATGTGGGTTAATGCTAACGGAAATGTGTATTTCGGCGATTGCGCTCAAGGCGACCGCGAGGCCACCCCGGAAGAAGTAGCAGCATGGGAAGCCAGCCGGATCGAACCGGAGAAGAACAAGGCCAAGCGCCAGATTGCAGAGATCGAACGCGACACGCTGATGAATCGCGCAGTCCGTGAATTCATGATTCTGTCAGCAGAGGCGCAGGCCGCCGCGCAGGGCGTTACACCAGCCCAACTATACGCCGTGAATCCGGCTTACAAGTCGGTCAAGGATGTGGATTCCCAAGTCGCCACGCTGCGGGGGAAGCTGAAATGATCCCGGTCTATGCCTTCCTCAGCATCTACGCCCTATGGATTTTCTATGTGGCGGTGATGCACCTGAAACGCGCCCGCGATATGGGCACACTGACCCGGCCTGCGCTTTATCTCGGCTACCCGGTGCTGATGATCGGCTACCTGCTGGATATCTTCGTTCAAGTGTTCGTCGCCTCGGTGATCTTCCTCGACATCCCGCGCGACTGGACCCTGACCGGGCGGCTGAAACGCTACATCGCCGGCCCGGAAGGATGGCGGGAAACAGCGGCGATCTGGATGTGTTCAAACCTGCTGAATACCTTTGACCCTGACGGAAGGCACTGCTGACAATGCCAGAACCGACCGCATCAACTGCCGCCGCCTTCAGCCTGACCGCTTCCGGCCTGACAGTCTTCGGCATCATCACCGGCCTGCACCCGATGCTGCTGCTGGCTGGCC